>UMAM01059196.1_pt1 | contig 97348 bp, 95 predicted proteins | sample 1963711 | NCBI WGS metagenome assembly UMAM01 (sample SAMEA4835916, study PRJEB28245) | human gut metagenome | biome: gut microbiome; material: fecal sample | place: Denmark | collected 2008
ATCTGACTCATAATCAGGGGGTCCTTGGTTCAAGCCCAAGTGGAAACACAATGTGCCCTCTTGATGGAATTGGTAGACATGACTGGCTTAGAACCAGTTGCTTTGGCATTGCAAGTTCGAGTCTTGCAGGGGGTACTAAAAAAAATAATATGAAAATAATTAGGAAATTGATTGATAATCCCAATTATTTTACTTAACTTTGCAATACTAAAATAAGGAAATATGTTTGAAGAAGATAACCTATTTACTCCAATGGAGACAAGCAGAAGTACAGAAGTATCCAGCTCTCTGTTCTTTATTGACTTCTTGAATCAACTTGAAGGGTGGAAAACTAAATGTAAGAATTTGCATTGGGCAGCACCTAAAAAGAATATACATGTATATCTTGATGAATTTCTTGATGTATTATCAGACTACCAAGATAGTTTAGCTGAAGAGTATATGGGCATTTTGGGGAAGATGCAACCTAATTCTATCAAGGGGATTCCAAGTGATAAGTTAAATGCTATAGACTTTATTAAAGAAGTAAGAAATGGTACTTTAGACTTTTATGAAAAAATACCTGGAGATATTATATATGCAGGTATTAGATCTGAATGTGAGACATTCATTCACAATATTTTAAAATATAAGTACTTGTTTGAACTCTGTGATAATAGACCTTATTAAGATGATGGCTTAATGGTGGAATGGTAGACACGAAGGACTTAAAATCCTTTGGCCATTGAGGCTGTGAGGGTTCGAGTCCCTCTTAAGCTACAATGGCTCCTTACTTCAATGGTAGAAGGCTGGATTTGTAACCCAGTAATATCAGTTCAACTCTGATAGGAGCCTCAATAAATTGTTAAATTTATTTTCCATTTTTAAGTATGGAAGGGAATAAAGAGAATAAATTAACCAAAACTGTAAGGACTTATAATGATAAGTCAGTCCATAAAGTTATGGATGTAGTAACCTCTAGTACAATTAGAGAAATTGTAAAAATCTCTAATGAGAAGGGAATAAAAAAAGAAGATATTGTCTCTCTATTGAGAGAGAGTAATCAATTTATTCTAGTATTTTATAGAGCACTGATATAGTATTATATATGGAAGAGGAGAGAAAGAAAATTGAAAGAGACTTAATGAATCAAGAGGAGTTTGAGAACTATATAAAAGATAATAGACCCCTACGTTTAATTACCTATTATGGAGTCAATAAGTTTAGGTCAGTAAGAAGAGCTATAAATAGAGGAGATATAACTAGTGATGGGTATATTGCACCAAAAAGACCTTTTAATAATAGAGCTAATACAAGCAAGAGAAAGGAAGTGTGCAGTAGGTATACTAATGAATTAAAGAAGCGAATTTATGAAAATCTCAAATAATATAAGTGGAAATGACTCCAATGAAGATTATAATTCAATTCCAGTAGCTTACTGTAAAAACTGTTTATCACTAAAGATTGTAATACTTGAGGATAACATAGATTATTGTGATGAGTGCGGATCTACTAACATAGATTCTACTGATATAGAATCTTGGGAGGAAATATACAAGAAAAAATATGGTAAACCTTTAATAATTAAAAAGAATGGAAGAGAATAAAGAAGTAAAAACAGGTTCAGAAAATATCAAATCTACTGATAATAAATCTGAAAAATTGACCTATGAACAGCTAGAAAATGTTGCCCATCAATTAAGTGAACAAGTCAGGCAGCTATATGCAAAATTGCAAGAAGCTAATGTAAGTAACGCCTTCAAGAGATTAGAATGTCTGTTTAAAGTAGTAGTAAATAAATCCAGTTTTACTGAGTCATTTGTAAGCAGATGTACCGCTGAAATCGAAGAGCTAATGACCATTCCAAAAGAGGAAAGTACTACAGAAAATAAAGATAAACCAGAGGAGTAAATTAATTATATGAATGGGAAAGCTGACAATGTAATAAGAATTCCTACTTCATTAAATGGCAGACTCTTTAGATATTGGTTTGAGTTTTTATATCCTTTCCACAAATTGACTGATAGAGAAATTGATGTAATTACAAGTTTTGTAAAGCATAGATATGAACTTAGTAAAGTTATCAAAGATGATAATATCCTTGATAGAGTTACAATGAGTGAAGATACAAAGAGAAAAGTTAGGGAAGAGTGTAATATCACTCTCCCTCACTTTCAAGTAATTATGAGCAAGTTAAGAAAGAGTAAAGTCATAATAGATGGTAGGATAAATCCAAGATTTATTCCAAACGTAAATGAAGAAAATGGCTCTTTTAAACTATTGTTACTCTTTGAATTACAATGAATTACATTAGTGCGATAAATAAGATAGCTAAAGAGCTGAATATTCCTAAGGAAGTAGTAAGTTTAGCTTATAGATCTTATTGGAAATTTATAAGACAAACTATACAATCTCTACCCTTAAAGGAAGATATTAGTGAAGAAGAGTTTGCTAAGTTAAGGACAAACTTTAATATTCCATCATTAGGTAAGCTAACTTGCACATTTAGTAGTATGATGGGAGCAAAGAAGAGGTTAGATATATTAAAATCGTATAAACAATGATAATGATTAAGAAAGTGAAACCTTTGTTTACAGCACTTATTACCACTATGGATAGATATGATCATGATGAAATATCTCTTAGCGGAATAATTAATGTGAATAGACAACAAGGAGGACTGAAAGAGTACCAAACTGTGCTTGCAGTAGGAAGTTCAGTAAGAGATATTAAAGTTGGTGATCTAGTATGTATAAACCCCACAAGGTTTGCAGTAAAGAAACATAAGGAAGGTTCCCTTAAAGATGGTGTTATAACTGACAACCCAGTCACTACTTATAATTTTGATGTTATTGAAATGGATGGAAAACAGTGTCTGTTACTGCAAGATAGAGATATTGATTTCATAGTAGAAGAGTATGAGGAAACTCCAGATCCAGTTATTAAATCTCCTAATTATCTTAACTAGATAATAAAAACTAATTATATGATTAAAAAAAAGAATTTATCAGGAAATCTGCTCTTGACAAATTCTTTTTTTTTTCACCAGATTTTATAAGTATTAAATATGTAATGATTAGAGTAGTAGATCTCACTACTCTTGAAGAGAGTAGGAACTGTATTACAAGAGAGCTTAAAGATTTTCATTTGTAAATTGTCAAACCATTTAAGAGGAAGAGAAAAGTAATGAGATTATTCAAATATGAAGGTTATAAGGTAGTAATATCTGAAGAAGCCTTTGCCCTAAAACCATTTAGGCAGATATGGCAAAGAGATAGGACTATTAATAAAGATAGGGCTATAATGGAACTTGGTTTTATCTATTTTATGGCTGATCCAAGAAGTGACTATCAATATCTTGTGGATGATAAGGAAAGAATGGAAGCCATAAAAGAGGGGGAAGGGTTACCTCCTAAATGGCAGCCTGATAAGATAGTTACAGAAGCTATGAATTTCTATATGTCATTTAAACCAATTTCTGCTCTACTTCTTGAGGATACAAGATTTATGGTTGATAAATATAGGAAGAGGCTAAAGGAACAGGAATTTGATGAGCTTGAGATTAAGGATTTAAAGGAAGTGGGTGCTCTCATTAAGCAAATACCTCTCCTTGTAAAAGATCTTAATGAGGCAGAAAAGGCTCTCAATTCTGAAATGGGAGAGTCAGGAAGAATGAGAGGGTCTGGGGAGAAAACAATCTTCGAGGATGATTTAAGTGCATAAATATATGAAAACAGAAGATATTGTAGAAGGCCTCAATAGGCATATTGAAGCAAAGAGAGAGGAAAGCGGTATTAAAACTACTGGTCATTTAATTCTTCATAAAGAAGTAGAACCACATTCTTCATTTAGAGCTTACAAGATTTACAAATATACCTTGTGGTTTGTTAAGGATAAGAAGTCACATAGAGTATTAACATTACAGCATTCTGCTAAGGTTCTTAATGGTCAAGAAGAGGATGTGATAAGAGAGATTAATATCATATTCAGTGAAATGATATTTAATTGGATGCATTCTAGTTTTTATGAAAAGATTATAAAGGGAGAGTATAATGGAGTTTCAGAGGATTCAAATGAATAGGTATCAGACTGAGTTGACTGAGGAGTTAATTAATGGTCTTCCTCAAGAAGTTCAAGATCAGCTGTTTGATATTATAAATAATGTAGAGTTTGTTAAAAGACTCATAAGTCCTACAAGAGAGTATGCTAAAGATAGGCCAAGAGATGATAAAGGGAGGATTATTGTAGATTTGGCCAATCCTCATATACTTGAGGATATGGATTATTTTAGGCCAACTGCTATACACTATGAGAAGTATGGAACTCTTACTAATCTCAGACCTAATGCTAATCCTAATAGTGAATATGGTAAATGGATAAGAGAAGAAAGGAGAAGAATATGGGATGGGTATGTTAGAGAAAGTGATGGAGAGTGGATTACAGGATATATGTATTGGTTCTTGAATTATTCTCCTATGATGCTCTCTAAGGTAAGAGAATATAAGGATAAGGATGGGAGAATTAGAAAATCTAAGAGAGCAGATAGAATAGAAGCACTTCCTGAGTGTTGGGAAGGGATATATTGGAGATTTCATTGCTTAGACCAAGCTTCTAATGGGGGCCTGTATAATAACTTTAATGGTGGTCAACACATGGCTGAGCTTGCTTCTAGGGGTAAAGGTAAATCATATAGCCTTGCATCTATACTTAGTCATATATTTGTAGTAGGAGAAAATGAGACAGCATATGAAAAGTTAAAGGGTATAGTTACTGCCTATCAGAAGGAGTACCTTACTAAAGATGGTGTTCTTAATAAGTTTGTAGATATGGCTAATTTCTGTGCAGCCAATACTCAATTCCCAAGGAAGAGATTGAAGAACTCTCTTCAAGAGATGACTTGGATAATGGGTTATAGAGATGTAGATCTTGATATTGAGATGGGAACCCAAAATACAGTATTAGGAGTATCATCTAAGGATGATGAATCTAAGTTGAGAGGTAAGAGAGCTGCCAAGATTCTTATCGAGGAGTTTGGTTGCCACATAAAGGGTACTAAGGTTTTGATGTATGATGGCTCTATTAAGAATGTAGAGGATATTGCAGTAGGGGATATATTAATGGGAGATGATAATACTTCAAGGGTAGTACAAGAATTGTATAATGGTACAGACCAATTATATAAAATAACACTATCAAATGGAGATTATCAAATAGTGAATAGTCACCATCCAGTATATTTCAAAAAGTATAATTGGAACAATGGCACTTACACAGAACATACTTTAACTGCTCCTGAACTTTTAGAGATTAAGAACTTGGATAAAGGATATTATATTCCAAAGGCAACAATACATTTCCCCTATATCCCTGTGGCTATAAATCCTTATTTCTTAGGATTATGGTTGGGTGATGGAGACTCAACAAGATTAGATATTGCTAATGAAGATGTAGAAGTGTTGAGTTGGTTATCAGATAATTATGAAGGTACTATAAGAGATTTAAGTCAGTCTGGTTCATGTAAAGTATTTCATATAAGCAAATCTACTCATGTATATAATAGGCTTTTTTCAGAATATGACTTGTATAATAATAAGCATGTACCACAAGATTATAAGGTAAATGCTCCAGAAGTGCAACTACAGGTCATTGCTGGGCTAATAGATACTGATGGTACTTATAATTCCAAGAAGAACTTCTTTGAGATAACCCAAAGATATGACAGAAAACACATATTGGATGATGTGAAATTCATGTGTGAATGTAATGGACTTAAATGCTCCATGACTTCAAGAGTTGGTACTGGAAAGAAGAAAGGTGTTCTACATTATAGACTTAGAATTAGTGGAGACCTATCTATTATTCCAACTAAGATAGGTAGAAAAAAGGGCATAGGAGCTACATCATATAAGAGCAGGAAATGTTGGAATGATTACACTTTTAGAGTAGAACCTTACAAAGTAGATGAATATTATGGATTTACAGTAGATAAAAATCACCTGTTTGTGTTAGGTGATTTAACTATTACTCATAATACATTCCCAAGATTAGTTGATTTGTATAATGTGCTTTTGCCTTCAGTGCAGGAAGGTGATATTGTCTTTGGACAAATCTATATGTTGGGTTGTGTTTGTGCTGGAACCAAGGTGTGGACACATAATGGTAGATATATAAATATAGAGGAGTTAAAGAAAGAAGACGGTATTATAGGATTTCATAGAGGTACAGCTTTTACTGATAATCTTAAAGTGGTTAGTAATGGAATAACTAGAGAGCCTATAGGAAAACTAATTAAGCCCGCTACTAAGCACTGCTATAGAATAACATTAAGTAATGGTAATTTCATAGAGTGTTCAGAAGACCATCCTATATTAGTGCAAACTAAATTCTCTAAGAGAATTACTTCATATAAAGAAGAGAATAAGAGAAGAATGTCATTTAAAGAGGATTTCAAAAGAGCTAATGAAATTAAAGTAGGAGATAGAGTCTGTGAATGTAGAGAGGTTTCCATATTTGGCGATGATACCATTTTTGATGCTAGATTAGTAGGAATGCTTATAGGAGATGGTTCTTATGGTACAGATAATACTCCTAAGTACAGCTCAGAAAATATAGAACTCCTAGATTATGTTAAGAGAAAATATGATTGGGGATTAAGTGCAACTCATATCACCAAAAAAGGATTAACCTACGAGGATATTAGAATTAAAGGAATATGTAGTGAACTTAGAGAGATAGGTATTTATGGGCAGGTAAAGACTTGTAAAAGATTGCCTGATAATTACCAAACTTTGAATAGAGAGAATACTATAGACTTATTGTCTGGGTTATATGATACAGATGGGTGCATTTATAGTAAAGGAAAGAATAGCTATATAGGACTGACTCAATCTAATAAAGAAATTCTGAAGCAAATAAGTATACTATGGAGAAAATTCGGAGTAATAGGGAGTATTATTAAGACTAAGCCTACTATTAAACAAGGTAAGAAAGATAGAAATCCTTGGTATACTTTAGTCATCAATGGTAGGGAAAATCTAACGAGAGCTGCTTCTGTCTTATCTTTACTAGTATCTTATAAGAGAGATAAATGTGTAGAATTAGTAGAATGGTTCAATAATAATCCAAGTAAGAAGCAGTGTGGCTACTCCAAAGATTATTTAGTCTATAAAGTAACTTCTATTGAAGATATAGGGGAACAGACTATTTATAATTTATCTGCTTGTGCTAGCCATACTTATTTAGCTAATAATATAATTACTCATAACACGGCAGGTGATAATGAATCAGACTTTGCTGGTGCTCAGGAAATTATGTATAACCCCAAAGGTTATAATATGTATGCAATACCTAATGTATATGATAAATATAACCAAGGTAAACCCTACTTTGTTTTCTTCTTTCCTGGATATGTTAATAGGAAAGGATGTTACAATGAAGATGGTGTGTCTGATGTAATAAAAGCTCTTATAGAAATACTCCTCAATAGATATAGAGTCAAATATAACTCTACTGACCCTAATACTATAGTTAAAACTATTGCAGAAATTCCAATTACTCCCGCTGAAGCTATTGTAAAGACAGGTATTAACATATTTCCAGTAGCTGATCTTAGTGAGAGATTAGGACAAATAGATTCAAATCCAAAAGAGTTTGATGATGTTTATGTAGGAGAATTAATCATTGATGAGAGTAAGGAAGTGAGATTTTCTCCCACTTCAAGTCAACCTATAAGAGATTTTCCACATAAAGATAATAAGATAAGCGGAGCTATTGAGATATATAAAATGCCTGAGAAGGATAAATCAGGAAGGGTATTTGATAATAGATATATATTAGGCTGTGATCCATATGATGATGATGAATCGAATACTATGTCTCTTGGTTCAGTATTTGTATTGGACTTATGGACTGATAAGATAGTAGCTGAATATACAGGAAGGCCATTATTTGCAGATGATTTTTATGAGATTTGTAGAAAGCTGTGTTTATTTTACAGTGGTAGAATGAATTACGAAAATAATAAGAAAGGATTATTTGCATATTTCTCAAAGATGAATTGCTTATACTTACTTACTGATGTGCTTAATTTCTTAAAGGATAAAGATATGATTAAAGGTAGTAGGTTCTTCGGTAATAAAACTAAGGGAACTAATGCTACAGCAGCAATAAATGCTTATGCAAAGAATCTATTGAGGTCCTGGCTATTAGCCCCAACACCTATGATACAAGTTATTGATGGCGAAGAGAAGGAGGTAACTGTATACAATTTGTATACAATAAGATCACGAGCACTTATTAAGGAGCTTATTCAATATAATCAAGAAGGGAACTTTGATAGAATATCTTCTATGGGCATGTTAATGCTTCTTAGGGAAGATAAAATGATATTGTATAATGGGGATATAAGTAAGAACAAAGAAGAGAAAGCATCTACATCTTATTTAGGTAATGATCCATTCTTCAAGATGAATTATGATGCTAGATTTAAATTAAATATTTAACAAGAAATAAGTATATTTACTTAGTAATTTACTTATATACTTGCATAGATACAATTCTTTATTTATATTTGCAGAAAATAGAGTGAATCATATGTCTGAATTAATAAATTTACCACCACAACAACTACCTTTTAATAGAAAGAATAGGGCTTGGAGAAAGAAGCATTTAGACTGGGCAGACAGTAAAACCTTCTTTAATTACAGCCTTGTGAGGAAGTCTGTGATTCATAAAAAGATTAATTATGACTTGTTGAATGGTAAGCTCCACATGACTGATTTGGAGCTTATCATTAATCCTGATAATATAAAAGCAGGATTTATTCCTGATAGAATCCAACATTACCCTATTATGAACAGCAAATTAAATGTTCTTAGGGGAGAAGAATCTAAGAGGGTATTTGATTTTAGGGTAGTTATAACTAATCCTAATGCAATATCTGAAATTGAAAATAATAAAAAAACTGAACTATTTCAGAAACTTCAATATATTATAGCTAACTCTTCTCAATCTGAAGAGGAATTCAATCAGGAAATCGAAAAGCTTAATGATTACTACTCTTATGAATGGCAGGATATGAGAGAGATTAGAGCAAATGCTCTTCTTAATCATTACATGAAGGAATATAATATGCCACTATTATTTAATAATGGGTTTATGGATGCAATGGCAGTTGGTGAAGAGATTTACCAATGTGATATTGTAGGAGGAGAACCTGTTATAGAAAGACTTAATCCATTAAAAGTAAGAGTATTTAAGTCTGGATATTCCTCTAAGATAGAGGATGCTGATATAATAATCATTGAAGATTATTGGAGTCCAGGTAAGGTAATAGACACTTATTATGAGTCTTTAAGTAAGAAAGATATAGAGTATATAGAAAAACTCCCTGATCATGTAGGCCAAGCTGCTGTAGATTCTATGGACAATGTTGATGAGAGATATGGATATGTAAACAATAACATGATTGGGGAAGAAATAAGCACTGATGGTTTTTATTTTGACCCTCTTAATTTATTTTCGGATTCAATATCAAATTCACTCCTTCCATATGATTTAGCAGGTAATCTAAGAGTACTTAGAGTATACTGGAAGTCAAAAAGAAGAATTAAGAAAGTGAAATCTTATGATCCTGAAACTGGAGAGGAAATATATAGTTTTTATCCTGAAACGTATATTGCCAATAAGGATATGGGAGAAGAAGAGCAGTCATTTTATATTAATGAAGCTTGGGAGGGAACTAAGATAGGTACTGATATTTATGTAAATATGAGACCAAGAGCCATTCAATATAATAGAATGGGTAATCTATCAAGATGCCATTTTGGTATTATAGGGTCTATATATAATCTCAATGATAATAGACCATTCTCTCTAGTGGATATAATGAAGCAATATAATTACCTATATGATACTATCCATGATAGACTAAATAAGATGTTATCCAGGAATTGGGGTAAGATAATAAATCTTGACTTAGCTAAAGTACCTAAGGGATGGGATGTAGAAAAGTGGATATATTATGCTAAAGTAAATGGCTTGGCTGTAATAGATAGTTTTAAGGAAGGTAATGTAGGAGCCTCTACTGGTATATTATCTGGAGCACTTAATAATGCTTCTTCTGGAGTAATTGATGCTGAATTTGGAAATTCAATTCAACAACAAATTAATTTTCTTGAATTTATTAAGATGGAGATGTCAGAAGTTGTAGGTATTACAAGGCAAAGAGAAGGGCAAGTAAGTAACAGGGAAACTGTAGGAGGGGTTGAAAGAGCTACTTTACAATCTTCACATATAACTGAATGGTTATTTACCCAACATGATGATGTCAAAAAGAGGGTATTAGAGTGCTTTCTAGAGACTGCTAAGATAGCTTTAAGAGGAAGGAATAAAAAATTCCAATATATCCTTTCAGATAATTCTATGAGAGTTATGGATATAGATGGAGATGAGTTTTCTGAAGCAGATTATGGCTTAGTGGTAGATAACGGTCAGGGAACACAAGAACTTTCCCAAAAACTAGATGTATTGGCACAGGCTGCGCTCCAAAATCAAACTTTATCATTCTCAACTATTATGAAATTATATAGTTCTAGTTCATTAGCAGAAAAACAAAGACTTGTTGAGAGAGATGAACAAGCTATTCAAGAAAGGAATTCTAGAATGCAGCAACAACAATTAGAGTCTCAACAACAAGTTGCTCAAATGGAAATAGAACAAAAACAGTCTGAACTTCAACAGAAAGAGAATGCTAATATTAGGGATAATGAAGTCAAATTAATGATTGCTCAAATGCAATCAGAAAATAAAGAGAATGATGGCATTACAGAGAATGAATTCTCAGAAGAAGCTAAAGCAAACTTGGCAGAAAAGATTAGAGAGTTTAATGAAAGACTTAAACTAGATAGAGATAAGTTAGCTTTAGATAAAAGGAAACATCAAGAGGAATTGTCTATTAAAAGACAGTCTCTTAATAATAAAAGAAAGACTTAATTATTATGCAAAAGAATTATAGAGTAGTAGCTCTGTCTAATAAAGAGCCTACATCCAGAGATGTTTTATGGCTGGATTCTTCAGATGCTAAAGATGTTGTAATAAAGATTTATTACAACGGAGATTGGGTACCTCTTTATAGAGCTATATTGGATGCCTCAATGAAATATATTGAAATAAAACAAATATCAGATATAAATTATGAGAAAATATAATGATATAGTACAATCAGATAATGAACCAAGTCTTACTTCCCTTTGGTTAAATGATGGGATTTTAAGGTATTTTGGTGATAATGGATGGACTAATGTAAAATCCTCTTTATGTATCAAGATAAGTGCTGAAACCTTAGATGATTTAAATAATGGTATTAAAGTTCAGATAGATGATCTTGCAATATCAAATGATTATGATATTATAGAATTAGTTAAGGATGAAGAGCATATTACTTTTTACAGAGACAGAAATATTGGGGAGAACTCTGAATATTATAGATATTATATATCTGGAGGTAATTTAGTAGTATATACTATGGTTGTTACAAATGGCTACTTAGAAATAACAAGTAGAATATATAAGTTTATTCCAGAAGGAGGAACTAATGGTCAGGTACTTAAAAAATCTGAAGAAGGATATGTTTGGAGTAATGATAATGATACAAAATATTCAGCTGCAACTAAAGCTACTTTAGGTCTTGTCAAGGCATCTAATAATATAGCAAATATTGACACTGCTGCTGAGCTATCTACAGTAATCTCATCGTTTAATAACTTACTCTCACAATTAAGAACTAGTGGTATTTTAATCTAAATCATTATGGGAAAAATAGTAGAATTAATAGAAAATCAGTTAGTAGGAGGGAGTAGTACTACTAAATTATACCCTATTACTCATACAGATGGAGTATATGACTCAAATAATAAATCCCTTACAACTATACTTAAAGAATTAAACACCTCCATTACTGATGGTAACCATGAGATTTGGACTGCATTTGGAGCATATATTCAAAAAGGTAGTAACATAATAAATGATACTTTCTCAATTAGTCAAGATACAGATTATGGTACTGGAGTTAATAGAATAGTCCTTAATAAGAATGGTAACTTTGAGGTTCATACAGACAGGTCATTAAATCTTGATTCAGAAGATACAACAAATCTACAAGGAGGCAATGTTAATATAAATTCTCTTTCTGGAGATGTAGTTATTGAATCCTCAGGAGGAGTAACGATAAAAAATAATACTGGAGTTGTTCTTAAAAAGAGTTTGACTATAAATGATCAAGGAGATTTTCCTGCTCTTAATGTTACAGGAGCCTCTCTTTTATCAGGAACTGCATTAGTTACAGGGACTTTAACGGCAGGTACATTTAAAACTAACTTGATTGAAAATAGTGCTAGTAATAGTCCGATTGAAATAAAATCAAAGAATAATAGTGATGATGATTACAGCTCAATAACTATAAAAACTGGAGTAACTGAGGATAACATTAAGATTTATGGATACAATGGTCCAGTAGTTATAGAAGGCAGTAACCTTAGTGATGGTGAAATAAATGAATATAGTGGAGTTAGAATAACTAGTGGTACAGTTTATATCAATACCACTGATGGTGTACATATAGAAGGAAGCTTACATGTAACTGGTTCCATAACATCAGATATGCCTGAATCTGTTCAGCTAAATAAATTAGCTAGTGTTAATAGTGCTAGTTCTTTGACTTTTATTGATTTAGGTACTATTGATAATATAACTGGCAATTTCATTCCAATTACAGAGCCTAGTGTTGCTATGGAAATATTGGATAATTATAATAAGGGTGAAATTGATTGTAGGCTTAAATGTTTAATAAAAGGTAATCAATGTATTTTTCCACTAAGTGGCTATGTTGATAACACTCTTTATTTTAACTATAAAACTAGCTTGATAGAGATCAAATTGGAAGAGAATAGCTGGGGAGAACAATTAACACATAATTTAATTAAGGAGTAAAGATATGTATGGCTCACATAATTCGATGACATGTTATAAACCTAAAAACTTTATACATAAAATACTTCAGATATTCAGTAAAACTCAAAACTTATCAATACCTGAGCAAATTCATGAAGGTTGCAGAGTTTTTGATTTAAGAGTTAGATTAGATTGTGATTATAACCTTATAGCATGTCATGGCTTATGTGAATATAAGGTGGATGTCATGTCTGTTATATCTCTTCTTGAGAAGCATAAATGCTATTATAGAATTGTTCTGGAAGATACTTTAAGAAAAACTGATAAAGGAGATTTGGATCACTTGAAACAGATATTTATCTCTGATGATGATTATCCTTATTGCATGTATGTATGTGATAAGAAACATTGGGATAAAACTAGTAATACTTATTGTAAATTGTCTCCTAATTATCTGAGAGAATCAAATTGTCATAAAGAATCTAAATGGCCTTTTATACCGAGATTATGTTTGAATAAGTATAAAAAGAATAAAAAATCTGACTCATTAAACAAAAATAAGAAAACAGTATTTTGGTATGATTATGTAGAAATAAAATAATATGATTATATTGAATGAAATAAATGGAGAGCCTGTTGGCTGCTGTTGTAATTGTAGGGTAATTAAGATTCCCAGTGACATAATTATTGAGATAACGGAGATAACAGATACTGAAGGCAATCCTGTAGAGTTTATTAAGAATGGCAAAATAAACACAGAGTTTTATTTTGAATTTTATATACCAGGAGATAAGGAATTTTTAGTTGTCTCTTCAGAATTATTAGATAGTGGAAGTTATAAACTGACTAATGCAGTAGTTGAGGACAATATTCTTAGATTTATATTGGATCATGATATATATCCTTTCAATAGTGATGGACAATTAAGCTATAGGCAAATGGACAGAATTGTTTCAAGTGATTTTAACAGTGGTTATTATGAGAAGTGGGTAGAAGGATCTTTACCTATAGTATTAGAGAAACTTAGAGAGTCTTGATATGAATAATAAACAATTAAGCGGCAATATTAACACAAGGGTAAATTTGGTAAAGGGATCTATACAGGGAGTAATGGGAAGCTATAAGAGATGGGTAGTAAGAGTTCCAAGTATTGAATTTCCTACAATAGGTGAAGATGATGTTATTTATATTGCTACAGATCAAGATAATAAAACATATGTTTGGGATTCTGAAACTAGAAGATATAGACTAATTATGGCTGATATTTCAGAATCTGACTTAAAGAATAAATTAGATAGAGTAACTATTATTTGTGAATTCTAAAAAAAAAAGAATGGTTATTAATAATGCTACAGTAGCTCAAAAATTCCTTACCAAGGAAAATTGGGAATCTAGAAATCCTATATTGTTAAAGGGGGAAGTTGGATTTTTCCAAGATACCGATGAGATGTACTATTTTAAAGTAGGCAATGGCACCTCTACTTGGAATGAATTACCTATAATATTTGCCAGTAAGGAAGCAATTATACAGAATGTATCTTCCATGATTGAAGATGCAGTAATAGATTATAATGGAAGATATGCCATCCAAATTCTAGACAAGGAGTCTGGAGTTGCTTCAGTTGAGTTAAAACTCAATAGTAATGAACAGATTCTTAATCAAGATTCAAATGGCCTATCTGCAACCTTAAAACTTTCGCTTAATAACGATACAGGAGTTTTAAGCCTGCTAGGTAAGGAAGGAGTAGCTATATCCTCAGTAGATTTCCCAGTTGAATCAATTCTTAAAGATTCTAGTTTTGATGTTGATACAGGTATCCTGACTCTAACCTTTAATACATCTAAAGGAGATCAGGTTGTAAAAGTAGACTTGTCTGGTTTAATAGATGTTTATAGTGCAGGTGTTGGTCTTTCATTAAGTGCAGGTGGTGAATTTTCTGTAAAGAAAAGTGCCAGTAGCGAATCTTTTTTGACAGTTGATTCAAATGGAATTGCTGTAACAGGAATAAATAGTGCTATATCAAGTGCTATTTCCTCAGCAATAAATACAACATTGAAAGTCACAACAACAGGAAGCGGTAACGTTGTTACATCTATATCTAAAACTAGTGATACAATTACAGTAACTAAAGGAATGAATGCTCTACAAGCATCTGATTTAGAAAATCTTACCTTAGTGTGCGGATTTGCTAATTAAGGCTAATAGAGTAATAAAATAAAGATGGTCTATGGAATTAAGCAATGTGAGGATTAAGAATCTAACATATACTCTTCAAGAGTGGAATAATAAAAACCCTATTTTAAAGAATGGAGAACTATGTTGGGTATCAGACTACCCTGGATTATTCAAAGTAGGTGTTGAGGGAAAGAGATGGAATGAAATCTCTTTCCCAGATGCCTTTAATAAAGGCTCATCAATAGATGGTAAGTATGTTCCTCTTAGTGGAGGAACAATGTCTGGGCAGCTGGTAAATAGGCACTCATTATATGTAGGGAACACTAATAATACTACAAGTAATGGTTCTTACATTCTCTATGCTAATGATGGTTCATTAAAGATATATTCTCAGCAATCCAATTTATATGACAATGGTCCAGAAGCTGTAGTTTTGCAAACTACAATAGATGGGCAGGATCCACAAACATCTGTATATCCATCAGATACAACTGTATCAAAAAGGTGCATGTTGTTACTTCAGCCTAGAGGAGGATATGTAGGTATTAATACAAATGGTCCTAAATACCCCTTGCATATTAATGGGGAAGTATATTCAGGTAAGCACACTATTGAAAGCACCAACTGGGAAGCACTTTATCTAAAAAATAAAGATGCAGATTTGGTAAGGACAGATATTAATTTCGGGGGGGCAGGCTTCATAGGATATGACCAGAACTCTGATGTGGGGGTTATTATAGGAAATGGGGACTTCGTTTCTGGTAGGAAAGGCTGTCTTTCTATTACATCAAGTAATCTTAGGTACACTCAAAATGGCTCAACATATTATACTGTCTATCATCAAGGTAACTTGGGTATAGCTAACGATAAAAATCTAGGACTTATAAAATCTGGAGGTGAGTTTGCCTCAGTTAATACAGATGGTACCCTTATAATAAGTAGAGCAAGAACCGCAGATAATGCCGAAAACGATGAGAATGGCGACAATATTGTAAACACCTATCTAAAGAAAAGTGATATTATTAATGGGGATTCTAAGGTAATACATTATGTTAATAGCACTTATGGTAGTTATTTTAAGATAGGCCACTTAACCAGAAATGTTGAAAAAGGATGTGTAACCCTGCTCATAGGTAGCCAAACTAATTCCTTAAACTTATTTTACATTTATTGGGGCTACTCAAGTAGTGAAAGTAGTGGTTATATCAATATTAGAGGTATAGTGTTTGGGTCAACAACTAATGGTATTTTATACCATGACAAGAAAAGTGGATTTGAGTATGATTTATATTTTTCAACTTCAGACAATGATTACCCTGTTATAACAGTGCTTGGAACTACGGCAGACTTTATAGTTAATTCTCAAAGAGTATCATCTATACCTAGTACTGCTGTTGCATCATCAGCATCTGTTTTACATGCTGGAAGTATATATGGTACTGCTGCTACTCTTGCGGGGGATTTGCAATTTACCTCTTACGGGAACTCCGGGGAGAGGGGGATAAAAGCGGTTATGGCCACAAACGATTATTGGGGAATCGTGGGGAGAAGTACAGAAGATAATCAAGGGATTCTTGAAATATATACGGGCGATGACGGAGGGAATTCTACCTATAACGAGATAGTGAAATTTTCACAGTATTCGGGAACACGGAGTACTACTAGTACTCCTGTTAGAGAATTAATTGTGTTTGATGAAGTTGGTAATACTTCTATCCCAGGTAGATTAGGGTTAGGGCATAATAGTAGTGACCCTTATTTGTATAAGGATATTAATGATGGTATTGGTATAGGTATTAAATGGATTAGCAGCTCTTCTGCTCAATATATACTTGCTGTAGCCACAGATGGCAATCCTAAATTTGTTACAAGCAATAGTACAAATACTCTATATCATACTGGAAATTTAAATCTGGCTAGTAGTACTACTAGTGGACTAATTAGGATTGGATATGCTGAAAATGGCAAAAATTATGCAGTTAAATTAGACAGTAATGGTAAGGCTTATGTGAATGTCCCTTGGGAGGGAAGCAGTTACACATTACCTCAAGCCTCTTCAAGTGCACTAGGGGGAGTCAAGATAGGATATGCTGAAAATGGTAGAAACTATCCTGTTGAGCTTTCTGGTGAGGGAAAGATGTTTGTCAATGTTCCTTGGGCAGATACCACTTATACTCTTAGTAGTTTAGGGGGAATTGGTACAATAAATGCCAGTGGTACATCTCCTATAACATTAAATGCTTCTAAGTCAGGAACCATTATTAATTTAACAGCTTCTATGCCGTCAGCTACAAGAAGTTCTAGTGGGTATATGACTACCTCTCAGGTAGCACTACTTGAGAATTTAGGAGCTAATTCTGATGGCAATACATTACCTGCTGTATTATTGGGAGGATCATCTAATATTAATAATTCTTCTAATGCAACTTATATAAGTGTAGGAGCAAATGTATCTTCTGGTAATAATGCTGCCTTCCTAAGAGTGGGAAATTCTAATAGGACACCTACTGGATTTACTACTTATGGGCAAATAGCTTATATATTATTAAATTCAGAGAGATACACACCTTATACCAAAGATATGACTATTGCTCCAATAGTACTAAGAACAGGTGCTGGAGGAACAGTGATGATAGATTGCTCTGACTCAGTGGATACAGGGATACTTTATATGAAAGGTGATATGGTATTCCACTCTGTATCAGAGGACTCTACTATTAGAATAGGAGCATACTCAGATAATGTATTAGGAGTATATGGAGGTATTAATGTAACAAAGTCATCAGGCACAGGAGATATAACCGCTGCAGGAGATATAACCGCTGCACATATATATAAGAGTTCAGATAGGAGATTAAAAGAGAACATAACAGACTTAGATATAGTTAAATATAATTGTATAAGTGATTTTAAATTAAAGGAGTTTGACTTAAAAGAGTCTAAAAAGCATTCTATAGGATACATAGCTCAAGATGTAGAAGCTCAACTTCCTGATTTGGTCAAAACAGATAGCAATGGCTATAAATCTATAGACTATATAGAAATGTTATTGTTAAAAGTACAATTATTGGAGAATAAAATAAAAATGCTGGAAGATAAGTTATGTCAGAATTAGCTGTTAAACAGGATGTAAATGATTTATTAGGAACTGCATTATCCCCTATTAATGAGTATATTACAAAATTGGAATTTATAAATTCTGGAGGTAATCTGAAAAATAGCAGTAATTACTCAAATAATGAGATTATACAAATAGCTGATATGTCAGGAGCTACAACTTATGCTTGGACCATGATTATAAATAGATCATATGTCCCCTATGGAAGTAATATTATTGTTAAGGGTAATATGGCTGGCTCTGCTCTTAAAGATTCTCAAACAACCTACATTGTAAATTCTAATAACACTTTTACTAGTAACAAGAACTATATAAATTATACTTACAATAATACCAAGTACAGTTTATTAATGGATAATAATCTTGGTGGGACTTTAACCTTTTATTTATCAAATTATGATGGAGAGGACATAGAGATAGGAACTCTTCCCATGAAGTCTTTTGTAAATGAAGTACGTATAGAGTTAGGAAGCAATGCAGTAGAATGGTATGGTATATCTAATAATTTATCGTATTCATGGCCTATAGATCACTTATATCTATTTGATTCACCTATGATAACAAATAATAGGAGCTACTTGGGCACTCTAGATGAAGTGGAGAGTAAATTTGGAAGCCTTGGGTATAGTAGAGGAAAATCTATAACTTATAACCATCCTTATGTAACTGTTATAAGATATAATAATGGGTCTTTTAGCCAATCTAGAATACAATTACCTCTTGATGCTACTCTATGGGGATATTACCTCTATTATAATGAGGATTTAGATAGATATGAATGGGTAGAAGCTTATACCTATACTGAGGAGAGTGGTATGGATAGTAATAAATATTATGGAGATTTAGGTAGATATTCTTATGATATGTATAGTTACTGGCCTAGTGAATCTAATCCACAGATAAGGTGCAGGCAAGCTGCTGAATGGATTTAAATATAATGATATGATAAATATTAAGCGTTATTTTAATATAGGAATTGCAGTATCATTCTGTATTCTGATTCTAAGCAGTTATATACTCTTCAAGAGAAATTCTTCTTTAAAGGAAGAACTTTCTGTGGCCATTAAAAATGAGAAAGCATATTCTCAAGAAAATAGCTACTTGAAAGATAGAAGTAGGGTATTTGAGCTTACCATATCACAGTTAGAGTACTTCAATGACTCCATATTGATGGAAATGGATAGCATCAGGAAGGATTTAGGCATTAAAGATAAGAATCTTAAACAGCTTCAGTATTTATTATCTGTCAATAAGAAAGAAGATACTATTATCTTCAAAGATACTTTATTCAGAGATACTAAGTTGGATATAGATACTACGATGAGGGATAGTTGGTATTCTATAGATTTAAATCTAAAATATCCAAGTACTATAACTATTTCTCCAAGGTTTATTAACGAATATTATATAGTAACTGCCTATAAGAAAGAGACTATAAAACCTCCTAAGAAGTGTAAAATATTAAGGTGGTTTCAAAGGAAACATAAAGTATTAGAAGTGCAAGTTATTAATAATAATCCCTATAGTACTAATAAGAAACAGAAGTTTGTTGAAATTGTAAAATAGAAAGAAATGGTTGATTTAGGAATACTTATTACTGGAGGAGTAGGTATGGTAACCACTTTTATGAGTGGTTGGGTTTCTTGGTTTTTTGCTAGGAGGAAGTATAATAGTGAGGTAGACTCTAATGAGATAGAGAATTTAAAAAAATCTCTTGAATTTTATGAAGATATTGTAAGAGACAATAACAAGAAGCTTCAGTTTTATATTGATTTTACTGAGAATAATAGAATTGAGGTATATAGATTAAAGGGGGTTATTCAAAGATTGCTTAATAACTCTTGTCTTGACAATGAGTGTATTAAGAGAAAATTCTATACTGAAGAACAAATTAAAGATATATTAAAAGGAGCAATTCCTTTATCAAAGGAGGACAAAGATGAGATTGAAACTTGAGAGAAAATATTTTAAAGATAACTACACCATAGGTAATCTTTACATAGATGACCAATTCTTTTGTAATACTCTTGAAGACAAGAATAGAGATTTAAACAAGAATGGAAGATTCGATAATGGTGAGATGAAGGTTTATGGAGAAACTTGTATACCATTTGGCAAATATAAGGTAACAATTAACATGTCTCCGAAATTTGGTAGAGAGCTGCCAAGATTAATTGATGTTCCTTCTTTTGAAGGAGTACTTATTCATAGGGGAAATACAGCAGAAGACTCAGCTGGGTGTATTCTTGTAGGAGAAAATAAAGTGACAGGTAAAGTACTTAATTCAACTCCTTATGAGGAGAGATTAGTCAAAGTAATAAAAGAGGCTATTACTCATGGAGAAGAAGTAACTGTAGAAATTGTGTAATGATAAATATCAAAGACTATGGCAAAGAAATGTGGTTGTAAAGGAAAAGGAAAGACTAAAAGGGGGAAATAGTTATGGCAAAAAGAACAGGTAGAGCAAAACCAATGTCTCCTAAAGCTGGCATCAAAAGAGGCAGATATGGAAATGGAGGAAAGCTTAAGAAGTAAGTCTTTATACAAATTGTTGTTAATAATGTTGAAGTATATGCCTATGCTTATAACATTATTCTACGTAGCTAACACTGCTACAGCTTATGTAGGTATTGATATTCCTGTACTTAGCAATATTGCAGGAATGTCTTTACTTACTTGGATGGGAAAAGGAGTGTGAAGATACTCTTGCCTTGCAAGCAGCTCTTTATAATCAAGCCCTAAACTATCAAAACAATAGATTTGCTGACAGACAACAGTTAAATAGTGAACTATTTAGTGCTTGGAAATCACAAATTGATGCAGACTTCAATCTATATAAGAGTACAAGAGATGGCTTTGATGTATTGAATGCAAAGCAAACTCAAGACTCTTTTAACTTGTACAAATCTCAAAGGGATGCTGATGATTCTATTAGGAAAGAGCTTAGTGACTTGAAAGCTCAGGTAGCTATTAATGCTGCAGTAAGACCATATCAGGATAAGCTTATCCAATGTGAAATTGATAAAGCATTTACTGCTGGCATTAATTATACTGATAGAAAAACCTGTAAAGCTATTTATGGTGAAGTATGCTTACCTAATACTCCTACAGTAACAGGATATGTTGGTGCTAATCAGTGTGGATGTCCAAGGGTAGTAACTACAACTACTCCTGCTGCTTAAAGTAAGGGGAATAATTCCCCTTACTTTACAATATTAATCTTTAAATTATATAGTTATGATCCCAATAAATCAAGTCATATTAGGAGGAAGTGATCCATTATTAGGTAATAGTATAGTAGGGAATAGTCTTGATGAGCAACTACAACTTATTGAGAAATATAAACAAAATCTAGAGGCTGCTAAACAACTGAGACAGCAGGTTCAGCCTTTGCAACAACAAAAGCTTATATGGGATGATATAGATGCTGAGATTAATCCTATGTCAGAAGAACAGAAATCCAGATTGTTACAAGATGAAGATTATGTAGATACATATACTAGAATACAAGATATGGTTCAATCTGAAATTTTAGCTCTTGTTAAAGGTAGGATCGAGAGTTCCCCAGAAGGTAAAGAGCTATTAGAGAAGCAATTAAAAATAGTTAGAAAGTTAAAGGGAAAAATCATCCAGGAAACTAATAAGGAGATGGAGATGTTTAGGAGGTTCAGAGAATTTAGTAAACAAAATCCTGAAGTAACCTATGAAGAATTTATTAAAACAAATATGTAGCTATGGTAGATACAACACAATTAATCAGTAAACTAAAATCTTATTTAGTATCTCAGCTTGATTCAATGGCCAAGACTACACCTATGGTAAGTTTTATGAAACCCCTTATTACAAGAGCTTTGAATAAGAACTTTGACAAGATTACTAAAGTTCTGGATTTAATAGCTGACGAGGATGGTAAAGTAGATGTAGAAGGGATTCTATCAGAAATGATGGAAAATCTTATGTCTACTAGGCCTTTTATTTTCAAAACTGCATTTATTGGAGATATAGAAATAGGTGAAGGAAGTATTAAACTTAATATACCTTTTACAGATAAAAGATTAGTATTTGATATAGCAGATCTAGAAAGTTTTAAAGAAATGTTAATCATTAAAGACTAGTAGATATGGATGAACTTATGTTAATGAAATACCTTAAAGATAGAGGTATAGGTAAAAATATGAGTGAGCAAGAGTTCATAGGCAAGTTTAGAGAATTTATGTCCAAGAATAACAACAGTCATTATATGAGACACCAAGGAGAAGGAGATTTTCCGATGTTTAATGATATGTATGATGATTTTTATATGAGAAGGCATAATTACCCTGAAGAGTTTGATGAAATGCTTAACTCAGATAATAGAGGCCGATATAGACTCTTTGATAGAATTAATAGGATGTCAGGGGATATGAATGAAGAGGATATGTATAGGTTTATGAAAGCTATGAAGAATAAAGATGTTACTGGCAATGAACATTTTAATGACTCTTATGCGAAGTATGTAGTATCTAATATGTATCACTTTGAGAATGGTAGAAAACATGTTGGAGAAAAATTTGACATATCCAAAGCAAAGGAAGTATGTGAAAGATATAGAGGATTTATACCCCAAAGTGTAACCCATGCTGATGTATATGTAGCTATTAATGCACAATATCATGACTATTGTGAACTGTTTAAGTCATGGTTTAATGATGGCATAGAACAAAAGATAATTGAATCTGCTGTTGTATTCTGGTTCAAAGATGATGATTATAAAGATGGTTTTAAGTTATGGAATTACTTTAAAGAAGATTAGTTAAGATAGGACAAGATTAGTATCTTGTCCTTCTTTTTGTATATAAGACAAATACTTTTGTTGTGCTACTATAAGAAGCTTATTTATGTACTTGTGTAAATACAGAGTTATCCATAACTTTGCACTATGTTTATAACAAATATTGTAGTAGAAGATGGAAGAAGAATTGAGTTTGGATAACATTTTAGGAGCAGATGAAATAGAAGATCTGTTTGTAGAAGAGGGGACACAAGATGCTACTGCTGATAAGGGCAATGCCCCCCAAGATAAAGATAATAATGAAGAAACTACTGAGGTTGTTGATGTAAATAATTTATTTACTGATAAGCCAGAGGGCGTAGGTAGTGGAAAAGAAGATGATATAGAGGAAAAGGAAGATACTGATTCTGGAAAAGGTAAAGGCACTTCTCTCAATAATAACTTCTACTCTTCCATTGCTAAAGCCTTGAAAGAAGAAGGTATCTTCCCTGACCTTGAAGATGATGTTGCTAACAAGATTCAGTCACCTGAAGATTTCGCAGAAGCTATTGAAAATCAAATTCAAGCAAGGCTTGATGAGAGGCAAAGAAGAATTGACAAGGCACTTAATGTAGGAATTGAGCCAGATGAAGTCAAGAGGTATGAGAATACACTTAATTATTTAAATTCTCTTCAAGACAATATGATTGCTGATGAATCTGATAAAGGTGAAAAATTAAGACAACAACTTATTTATCAAGATTTCATTAATAGAGGTTATAGCAAAGAAAGAGCACAAAGAGAGGTACAGAAATCTTTTAATTCTGGGACAGATCTAGAAGATGCAAGAGAAGCTTTAGCTAGTAACAAGGAATTTTTTCAAACTGAGTATGATAGTCTTATAAAGGAAGCTCAAGAAGAGGCTCAAAGAGAAGTACAGGAAAGGAAGAAACAGGCTGAAGATTTAAGGAAATCCATCCTTGAAGAAAATATGGTATTTGGTGACTTATCTTTGGATAAGGGTACAAGACAAAAAATATATGATAATATAAGTAAGCCTATTTATAAAGATCCTGAGACAGGAGAGTTCTTTACAGCTATTCAAAAATATGAAATGGAGAATAGGATTGATTTTTTGAAGAATCTAGGCCTATTGTTTACTCTTACTGATGGGTTTAAGAATTTAGACGGCTTAGTTAAAGGTAAAGTGAAAAGAGAAGTAAAAAAGAGCCTTAAAGAGTTAGAACATGTCCTTAATAATACAGCAAGATCCTCTGATGGCAATTTGAGGTTTGTTAGTGGAGTTGAAGATGATCCTGAATCCTTTATTGGAAAGGATTGGGATTTGGATGTGTAAATGGAATAATTTCATAAGAAATTATAAAGCCGTAGATATAAATAAAGAGTACAGAGTAAATCCTAATAAAATGAGACTATGATATAAGTAAATTCAAGGGAAAATACTACTGGGTACTATAGTACAAAATAAATTGAATAGCAAATAGATTATGTTAATGATTTGCAATTACAAAGGTAGGAGATGTACTTTGGAACACAGAAGTTATAAACTTTTATGGTATTATAAATATAACTAACAATTAAATTTGAGAAAATGGCTGGAAAATTAGGTAAATTTCAAATGGTAGGTTTCCAACATTGGAAGGGTTGACTCACAGGTTAAGCCCTTGTAAAATTGGGTAAAAACGGTGAAGCCCTCCAATAATAAAGGGTAATACCGTGCTAAGACATAGGATAATACCTATGGACAGTGTAACGCATAGAAGATGAAACTATGAATGGATTTATTTACATAATCCTACATTCGGGAAAGCATGTATTTATAACCACATAGAATATAATTCTTCCACGAGTGCCCAACATACTAAATAGTATGAAGATATATGCTGAACTTTCACAATGGTAAAGTGAAAGAGCTATAGGATAAAAAGCCTATAGGATAACAGAATGTTAACAAAAGAGAACCATCTTGGTGCTATCTTTCAGTTAAGTCCACAAAAAGCTACAAACCTAATGGTACAATTATTGGCCTATTATAGGGGAAAAACACTTGACACATTCCTTAATCAATTTCCAATAAAAGAATTTGAGGATGATAGTGAATACTATTGGGAAGTTATTGGTTCTTCAAGAAGGAATATTCCTCTTATAGAGGCAAGGGATGAAAATGGTACTGTTGTTGAGGCTGATAGTGGTATGATTGGAGTGGGTACTGCTCCTTTTTATTTAGTCTTTCCTGAAGACTGGTTTGCTGATGGTGAGTATATCGTTGGTAATCTAAATGAAGTCTATCAGTTTAGGATTCTTGGGGAGCCAAGAATGGAAGGTACCAATGCAGTGTATAAAGTAGAACTTGCAGGAGGCAATACAACAGGTGTTCCTGCTGAAAGGATACTTGCAGGAGAGAGATTCTCAGTTGAAGCTGCTTTCGTAGAGAAAGAGTTATCAAGAAAAGTAGGTGATGTCAGATTTACAAGCCCCATTTCCATGAGGAATGAATGGTCTGTAGTAAGAATACAGCATAAGGTTCCAGGTTCTATGCTGAATAAGAAATTGGCTATAGGTATTCCTATCCTTAAAGAAGAGGGAGGTAGAGCAGTTAAGACAGTTGCCACAAAGTGGATGCACAATGTAGAATGGGAAGTAGAACAACAGTTCTCTGAATACAAGAATAACGCATTGGCATTTGGTAGAAGCAACAGAAATTCCAATGGAGAGTATATGAACTTTGGTAAATCTGGTAATTCTATTAAAACGGGTGCTGGCCTGTTTGAGCAAATGGAAGTTGCCAATACTATGTATTACAATACATTTAGTTTGAAACTTCTTGAAGATGCTTTGTATGAGCTTTCTGCTTCTAAATTGGATTATGGAGATAGGTACTTCTTAATCAAAACTGGTGAGAGAGGTGCTATTCAATTCCACAAAGAGGTACTAAAGACAATATCAGGTTGGACTCAATTCGTTCTTGATAATAATTCTATTGGTGTTGTTCAAAAGACGCAGTCTAAGTTGCATCAAAACTCATTGAGTGCTGGCTTCCAATTTGTAGAATATCAAGCTCCTAATGGAGTTAGGGTTAAAATTGATGTAGATCCTCTTTATGATGATCCAGTAAGGAACAAAGTAATCCATCCAAATGGAGGCCCTGCCTTCTCTTACAGGTATGATATTATGTATATTGGTACTATGGACCAACCTAATATCTTTAAATGTAAGATTAAAGGAGATAATGAATATAGAGGTTATCAGTGGGGATTGAGAAATCCGTTTACAGGACAAATAGGTAATCCCTATATGTCATTTGATGAAGATGCCGCTGTAATTCATAGAATGGCTACTCTTGGTATCTGTGTTCTTGATCCAACAAGAACTATGTCACTTATTCCTGCAATTCTGCAGGGTTAACAATAAAGGGGAGTAGAGAAACTCCTACTCCCCTTTACCTTATTGAAAGAAAACAAAGGAAAGAAAATAATATAAGATATGGTAGAGAAGAAAATGGAAGAGAAAGTGGATTATACTGAACTTAATTTTGATGTAGATGATACAGAGATTCCACTCCGAGAAGTGTCAAAAGAAGAAGTCACTGCAAAGACCACAAGAAAGAAGCAAGAGAAGATAGAAGTGTCTGGAGATGCTCCAGTTAATTGTTTGAGAAATGAAAGAATTATTGTAAGACATATACCTAAATTGACAGGTATATGGGGTAATAATCCTAAACATGTATTGTCTGGAGGTATGGCAGAGGGGGCTGTAATAGTATTTACAGTACCAAGATTATCTTCAGGGATGTTTGTCAATGTTCTTACAGATAAAGAGAAAGCATTTCTCGAAGAAATAATGGGTCTTGAATATAACGCATTAAGTGTTTATAAAAAGGTGGATAATTTCTGGGATGATAGCAATGAAGGAGGTATCTCGAGAGTAAGATTATCTAAGCAAGATAATTATTTTAACCTTGCTGACCCAGAGGATTACATCAGATACAAGATACTATTAGCAAATAAAGATTATATTGCTCCATCATTACAGGTATTACAAGACAGCCCCAAATCTACTTACCAATTTGTTATTATATCAGATGGTGAAGAGACTAAGGTAAATAAGGATAATATGAGCACTACAATGAGATGCTATAAAGAGTTTGGTAAGATTGAAGATGATATTGATACTCTGAGGGTAATAGTGGAAATTATTGATGGGAGACCTACTTCCCCTTCAGCTAAACTTGAATTTTTACAAACAAGAGTTAATGCTCTGATTCAAGCAGATAGTAAGATATTCTTAAGAGTTGTTACAGATCCTCTCCTAAGTACTAAAGTCCTTATAAAGAAATGTATAGAGCTTGGTTTGATTTCAAATAGAGGTAACTATTTATACCTAAGAAGTGATAATTCTCCTTTATGTGAGATAAATGAAGAGCCAACATTGAATATAGCTGCTAAGTATCTCAATTCACCGAAGCATCAAGATATATTATTTTCTTTGCAAGCAAAAATAAAATAATATGACTAACGAAGAGTTCAATAATGAATTTGACATCTATTACAATAATATAGCAAGTAATCAATCTCCTGGATTGGATGAATATGAGAAATCTGTTATATTAACAAAAGCACAAGAAGAAGTAGTGTTAAGCTTGTATGGGGGCAAGAGTAATTTAAATATCTCATTTGATAATACTGAGGAAGCTAAGAGGTATTTAAGTAATCTAGTTAGGACTTGTGTGTTGAATCCACGTGAATCTATGTGGTGTAGTGGCAAATTATCATGTGACTCTTATACTTTTGTGTTACCTAATGATATATGGTTTATTGTATATGAATCAGCCCATCTTGAAGATGATTCATTATTAGGTCAATCTAGTAATGCCATAGTAGTCCCAGTGTCACAAGATGATTATTACAGGACTATAAATAGTCCATACAGAGGACCTAATCACAGAAGAGTCTTAAGATTGGATGTGAAAGATAACTCAGTAGAATTGGTATCCAAATACAATATAAAGAATTATACTGTCAGATACTTATCTAGGCCTGACCCTATTATATTGATAGATTTACCAGAGGGCCTATCTATAAATGGCAGAGAAGCCAGCTCAGAGTGCAGATTAAACTCTGCCCTACATAGAAAAATATTGGAAGTGGCAGTAGAAATTGCTAAAAGGGTATATTCAACACAAATAGTGAAATAATTTCTTATATTTGTTTAATTAAAAATTTTAATTATGGTATTTTCAACAAATCAAGTAAGGCAGCTTTATGTAGCTAATGCTCTAAAATCTCCCAATGTAATCAAAACTGATACAGCAGGTGCTATTGCTGTAAAATCCGATACAAATAAGACACATTTGTATTTTGAATATATGGGTGCAGGAGGAATAACGAGAAGTGACCTTATAAACACTGATAATATTATTTATGCCAAAGCTACTGATGCTGATGATTTAGCTCATGATTTAGCTAAGTATAAATTAACACTTGATAGTACTATCAATAGTGGTAATCCTGTAGCAGGACAAGATTACATTTTAAGGATTGCATTCAGAAACTACATTGGACTGTCAGATGAGGATCAATATTATAAATATGGTATGGTACATGCTTATACAGGTATGACAGCATCAGACTTTTACAAGACACTAGCTATATCATTGGTTAAGAATTTCAGCAGAGAGGAAGAAGGATTGTTAAAATTCTATCTGGAAACAGGAGGTACTAAACCCGATACAGTTACAGGAACTCCTGCAGAGGTAACAAAAGATACCAAAGAAAGCTCTCTAACTGGAACATATACAGGATTGGTAATAGAAGAAGCTCCACAAGAATGGATTCTTGGTGTAATGGAACAGGTTCCTGTTAACTTTACACTACAGCCTGACTCTATTATTGCTGATGGTGATTATAGAATTTGGGGAGTTGTGAAGAAAGTGGCTTCAACCAATAGTATCTCTAATGGTCATAAAATTGCTGACTTAGAGTATTTCTGTATGGGTGAGAGAGGAGACGTCTATAGGATGGTAGGATTCCCTAATGTTATTAGAACAAGCTATCTAGTAGATCCAGAAAGTAAATATAATGTTATTGATATACATTATGCTTATATAGGCAGCAATGAGGGTGTACAAAAATCTGAAAAAGATATAACTTTGGTTGTTCCTAAAGTTGGTGTTAATAATTCAGTATCTAATAAGCTAGCTAATGACATTATAGCTGCTATAAACTCAGCTACAGGTCTATCTATTGCTAAATTGGATACTTCTGGGGGAGATTAAATAAGTAACAAAAAGAGGACTTAGGTCCTCTTTTTTTTTGTTTATAACATTAAATTTATCCATATAATATAAAAGTAATTAAATCCTTGTATAGCATATCATTATTTATTATATTTGCAATAGAATATTAAAATATTATACTATGCACACATTTAGAGATTTAGTATATATGATTTTGGATGAGTTAAAGCTATTCTCTGATGATTCTAATTTTACTGAGGAACATATTATACTTCTATTAGTTAAATATAGAGCGATTTTATTAAAACGGAGATATTCTGACCCTAGAAAAATTGTATCAGAGGATAATTATCAAGAAGTGTATTTAAACCTAATAGAAGTTCCAGCTATATCAGGTATACCTTGTGAAGGAGGTGTGTTTTTGAGGAGTGAGGAAAGAATACCCTCACTTATGCCTTTTGGTGTTAAAAGGGTATATACAAGCCATTATTATAATGGAGAAATATCATTGGTTTCTAAGGATAGGATGAGATACACTGGATATAATAAGTATTTATCAAACATAGTATATTGCTCTATTGGGCCTGATAACTATCTATATTTTAAATTTAATAATAATGATTTTCTGAATACAGAAAATATCTATCTCTATGGTGTATTCCAAGATTGTGCTGCGGCATCAGATCTTCAATTAGGAGTAAATAATGAGTTATTGGATAGGGTATTTCCTATTGAAGATTATTTAGTACCTCCATTAATAGAGATGATAATCAAAACTCTCACCCCTGCAATATATAGACCAGAGGACAATATTAATGATGCTAAAGATAATTTATCTGAAGTAAATATCAAAAAATAGTATGGGATTATCTGATTTTAGAAACTCTATATTGAAAGTGTCAGGACATAGAAACCATAAGGTTAGAAACTCATATGGAGTTTATGATGGCTTCAAATTCTATAGAAAGAATAAACCAAAGGATCCTAAATATATACTTAATGAACATCAATACTTTTCTATTATTAGAAAAGTAAATGAGGAATTAGTAGAGCTATTCTTAAATGGTAATGATATAACTTTACCTTGTAGATTAGGCAGATTAGAATTGAGAAAGTTCAATGTAAATATATGTATAAAGGATGGGAAAATTAAAACTAATATGCCCATTGATTGGAATAGAACCATTAAATTATGGTATGAAGATGAGGAATCCTATAAGAATAAAACACTTATTAAAATACCAGAAAAAGAGGTGTTCAAGGTCTACTATAACAAGAACATAGCCAATTATGTAAATAAATTGTTCTACCAATTTAATATTAATAGGAATATTAAAACTAGACTGAAATTAAAGATTAAAAATAATGAGCTTGATGCTTTTATAATAAACTAATATTGAAATGGCAGAGGCATATAATAATATTAGATATATACTTGACAGTATAATGCAGCATCCATTGTTGCAGAACTTGACTCTTGAAAAAGCAGTAGCATATACTATTGAATTTATGAGAATTGTAGGAGTCCCTTCTATATTTGAAAACAAAACAGCCATATTAGAGATAGATGACTATAGAGCTGCTCTTCCTGATGATTATTATCAAATGATTCAAGTTAGAAGTACTAAAGAGAATATTCCCTTTAGATATTCTACAGATAATTTTCATTTAAGTCACAATAATACCAATCCTACAGAATATTCTGGCCTCACATATAAAATACAGGGAGGTATTATTTATACTTCTATAAAAGAAGGAGAAATAGAAATATCCTATGAAGCTATTATGGTAGATGATGATGGTTTTCCTCTTCTTCCAGACAATAGTAGTTTCACTAGAGCATTGGAATTGTATATAAAAAAGAAATGTTTCACAGTATTATTTGACTTAGGTAAAATACAATTAGCTGTGCTGCAAAATGTTCAGCGAGAATATGCTTGGGCAGTTGGAGACTGTCAAACAGAATTTAATAGACTATCTATTGATAAGGCAGAATCTTTCTATAATTCATGGAGAACATTAATAATAAGAGGAAATGAACATAGAACTGGCTTTAAGAGTAATGGAGAGTTAGAAAGGTTAAAACTTCAATAACTGTTTAGATATGAATAAATCCATAGTATTCAATATAAAGGGAATGAATAGGGATTTGAGTGTTTCCAAATTTAATCCTGAATATTCCTATGAAAATAAAAATCTAAGACTTACACCTCTTGGTGAGAATACTTTAGGTAGCCTTGTCAATGAGAAAGGTAATAAACTTATGGATATAGAAGGTCTTGGCAATAATATCATTGGAGTTCCTATAGGACAAGCTGTACTAGGCAATAATCTAATTATATTTACACATAATAGTATAGATTCATACTATATTCCTGATATAAATCATGCAGAGACTGCAAATATCTCTATTAAAGCAGAGACTGCAAATATCTCTGATATAGAGATAGAAAGCGGAGACTTTATATATAAGATAAATTTTAATGAAGGCATTATTAAGTCTGAATTATTATATAAGGGTTTTTTAAATTTTCAATACAAGTATCCTATAGAAGCTATAGCAAATTATGAAAATGACGCAATCCAAAAGATATACTGGGTTGATGGTATTAATCAACCCAGATACATAAATATTGCAGCAGATGAGAGAACTAGATCTCTGTGGAATGATGATAGCTTCAACTTTGCTAGTAGTAGTAGTAGTAGTGAAGTTACTATAACTAGGTTAAATGGCGGAGGCTATTTCTCTTCTGGTGTCATTCAATATATGTTTACATACTATACTAAGAATGGTAAAGAATCCTCTCCATTTTATATATCTCCATTATATTACATATCACTAGAAGACAGAGGATTAGATGCAGAATCTAGCTCTAGTAATTCTTTTGAGATAAAAATTAGTGATGTAAATGATAAGGAAGAGTATATTAGGGTTTACTCTATATTGAGAACCTCTATAGATAGTACCCCTATAGCTAAAATCGTTAATAACATTGAGATAAATGGAAATAAGGAAATAACATTTTCAGATACTGGTATATATGGGGAAGATGTTGATTATAAATTATTATTATATCTAGGAAGTGAAGATATAACAGCCTCAACATTAGGTATCAAAGATAATACTTTGTTCTTAGGAGGGATAACTCTCAATCAGAAAGATATAACAGATAGCATCAAAGATAAAGTAAGAAAATTAGGTATAGTTTATACCAACCAAGGGGAATTAGGGTACCCAGTATCAGACCCTACTGGAACTACATATTCTTATGATAGTACTTTACAGTATAACTCTCAACAGATTAGAACTTTTAAATATTTGGAGTGGTACAGATTCGGGTTACAATTTAAACACAAATCTGGTAAGTGGAGTTCTCCAGTCTTTATAAGGGATGCAAGAAATACAGTTAGTATAGGGGTTCCAGATATAAAATCTGGAACAATGAAAAATAAGAAAATATTCCCTGTTATAGCTAATTTAGAGGACTATACTTATACAGATAGTGAGGGAGAACACAGCATAATATCTGATTTGTATAATGAATTAAGTGAATTAGATTATGTTGCTGTAAGACCTATTATTGTATATCCAAGAGAAGAAGAGAGAGAATCTATTTGCCAGGGTATATTATGTCCTACCCTCTTTAATTTGAAAGATAGGTGTGATGGAGAGATTTATGCTATACCATCATGGTTTACAAGACCTTTTAAACCTTATGACCAAGGTAGAACTATAAATGACAAATCCAATGTTACTATCACGAATTATTATCCAGATACTTTAAATCCAGTTATATTCACATATAGTAATGGAGACACTAATGACCCTATAATAGAGTCAAATGGAGAGTTTTCCAAAAGAAATGTATTAGCAAATGAGAGTAGAAGTACTATAAATTTAGATTCAGATAGGTTTTTTCATGATCAGAACTGGTTTAATATTTATACTTTTAATAGAGTCCCTTATAGTAAAATTGCTGAAGAGGGTTCTTGGTTGGAAAATACTCATTTAATTGGCTTACCTAATAATTATAATAGAAATTGTGAAATACAGCTTACTTATAATAATCTTACTTGGCCTGTAGGGAATAATACCAATAATAGAAATGAAGATGACGCATTAATAGACAACTATAGCGACAATTTCTTTGTAGATCAAAGTATCTTTACTCTGCATTCTCCAGATATAGAATTTAATGACAATATTGATAAGCTAATTAGTAATGCCAAATTGAGAATAGTTGGCATCGTTCCTATTACAGCATTTGCTTCAGATATAGATATAGAAGCTAATAGTCCTTCTGCATATGTAGATAAGGCAGCTTCAGATAATAGTTCCTCCCCAACATATTCTACTAAGTTTGCTCCAGGACTTGTAAAATCCTTTGATAATGTAGAGGTTTTGAACATAGCACATGATGGAGGCAGGTGCTTATGTGCTTATCCCTTTTGGAGAGATGAAATATACAATTACGATGCTTATTTTAAAGATCAAGCTAATCCTAATCATTATGATACCTCCTTTGTGGTATATCCTTGGCATAGGGAAGGATGTCTAAACAACTCTGATAGGACAGATGCTGCAGCTCCTTCTTTATTGATAAAGAAAACTATGTCTAATCTCAGATACTCTTATACAAATATTTATTTGAATAGTAATAAAATTTACTATACTGAAATAGAAGGGGATGCAAATAAAAGAGGTATAACAGGAGCTTATCTCTTTAGGTCTGACAGCACAGATATTATAAAACTCCCATCCCAGAGTAATGGAGATGATATTGTATATATGGGGAATGTTGATAAGGTAGTCTATAAGTCTGTAAATAATAATAATGGTGCATATCCTATTAATACCTCCTATGTTGGACCTTTAAGATATACAGGGAATAGTATAGTTGGGTATAGTACAAATAGAGTCACTGAAATAGGTGATCCAGATATTGGTTATACTAGGTTTCAAGGGGATAATGTTATGCAAGTAGCTTATCCTATTAATACTGATTATGTCTTTTCCAAACCTGAAACAGTGAAGGCAAAAGGATTTTCGACTACTAATCTGGGGAATCAGCCTGTTAGAATATCCTATAAATCTACTCCCCATATTGTAATGTCTCTTAGATATACTAATAACGGGAAACAAATAACCTTGCCATCTATAATAGATGGAGATAATAGTGGAAGTTGGTATATTAACTCTACATTCTTTGAATTTAATAAGGAGGACTCTGGCAGTACCCACCTACTATGGGATAAAAACAGAGAAATTACAGGAACTATAACAGATATTATAGATTTAAGCTATAAGTTTCGTAGCCTGGATTACGGATTTTTATGGTTAGGGGAGCTATATAGAGATGATATACAGAATAGATTTGGAGGTACTTCATCTACTGCTGTAGAACAAAATGAGTGGTTAATTTGTGGAGATGAAATAAGTATTGAAAATATAGGTAATATAGTATGGAAAGAGGGAGATACATATTATCAAAGATATGACCATTTAAAGACATATCCTTATGGGGAAGGATATAAAAACAATATAGTAGATATAGTATCTTTTATGTGTGAGACCAGAATAAATATTGATGGAAGATATGATAGAAATAGGGGATTAAAAGATAACACTAACATAAATCCAAATATATTTAATCAAATCAATCCTGTATATAGTCAGCTTAATAACTTCTTCACATATAGAGCTTTGAGTGATTTAAGAAATGACAAATTTTTAAATCTAATAACTTGGACTCAACCAAAATCCAATGGGCAAGACATTGATCCTTGGTTGAATATAAGCATGTTAAATACTTATGACTTAGATGGTGCTTTAGGTCCTGTGAATGCTATTAAATTTTTAAATAACAGTCTTATAGCTTTTCAAGATAAAGGTATTTCAGAAATATTGTATAATACAAGGACTCAGTTATCTACAACTGAAGGTGTTCCAGTGGAATTGGGCAATAGTGGTAAAGTTAATGGAGTAAGATATATTAGTAATATCATAGGATGTCAAAATAAGTGGTCTATTTGTCAGAGTCCTAATGGACTATACTTTACAGATGATATTTCAAAGAGCATTTATTTATTCAACAATTCTATAACTAATCTTAGTGATTCAAAAGGATTTCACTCTTGGGTATATAGTAACTCCAAGGAAGGCATTGTTTGGAATCCTGTTGATTTTAATAATATGGTAACTTATTATGATAATACCACTGGAGATATATTGTTTATAACAAATAAAGAGTGCCTAGCCTATAATGAATTGTTTAATGAGTTTACATCATTCTATAGTTATGAAAAAACTCCTTATATATTTTCCCTAACAGATACCACTGGGGCTATAAGACCATTCAGTTCTTATAAAAATATCTATGAAGGTGGATATAAACTATGGAAGCAACATGAAGGTAATTATAACGATTTCTATAACGTGTTGCAGCCTTATTATATAAATATAATAGCTAATCCAGATCCTACAAGTGACAAAATATTCAACAACATTGAATATAGAGCTGACTGTTTTTATGATGATAATACATACTGGTATGATCATATGGCTTTTGATAGATTAGAGGTAAAAAATGAATATCAATCTAATAGTGTAAGTTTAAAATTTAATAGAATAGGTAATTCTAATGTTAAGAAGAAATTTAGAACATGGAATCTTTTAATACCAAGAGATTCAAAGAATAATAGAGATAGGATGAGAAATCCTTGGCTTAATATTATGTTAACTAAAAATGATGTATACGCGGGAATTAAGACAGTTATACATGATTTAATAGTGCATTATTTTGAGTAGTGTTAATACTAGGTAAACAATTTGATTTACCTAGTATTATTTTTTTAAGTAAACTATTGTATATAACAAACTCTTTCTATATCTTTGTAAGATTAAAACTATTATTCATGACTAATAAAAGGATTAGAAATAATAAGAGAGCCTTACACTTATATGCCTTTGGTGACAGATTGAATAAAATATCAGATAAGGTGTCTGGCAATCTTACTAATAAATCTCAGAATTTATTTAATACTTTAGGTTCAGTTGCTGGAGGGGTAAGTGATGTATTAGCTGGCGGAAATTCAACAGGAGTTGGGAGTGCTATGCAAACTATAGGCTCTTTAGCCTCTAATATACCTGGGGTAGGAGGTATAATAGGAGCTGGTGTTAATGTCTTGGGAGGTCTTGTAAATGCAGCATTTGGTTCTAATATAAATGAAGAGGCTGTAAAAGATATTGAACAAGCCAATGCTTCTCAAAGAAATATTACAGTAGATCAAAGTAGCTATAATAATTTACTTGCCCAACAAGCTTCTCAGACTCCTCTTGGGATTATATCTCAAGATGAGGTTGGGACTGATGGGTGGTTTTCTGATAAAGCAAAGAACTTAACTAGGACTCTTAATGAGCAGAGAAATGCTGCAAATTTGGCAGCACAAAGTGCCTTTGCTGTTGGAGCTGATAACATTGAAGATAGACAATTAAATGATCTATTAAGTAATTATATGGCTGAAGGTGGAAAAATACATATAAATCCTTCAAAGAAGGGAACATTTACAGCAGCTGCTAAAAGAAGAGGGAAAGGAGTTCAGGAATTTGCCAGACAGGTGTTGGCTAACAAAGAAGATTATTCTCCTGCTATGGTTAAGAAGGCTAATTTTGCTAGGAATGCCAGTAAATGGAAACATGCTGATGGGGGATATTTGTCTGGTGATGAATACAGTTACATAGGAGGTTCTCCAAGGGGAGCAAGGCAGAAATATTATGATAGGGATACTGAATTCGCTGATTCTGTTAAGAGTATTGCAAAAAGATATAATATCCCAACTAATGTATTGGCTACAAGGTTAGCTCAAGAAGGAGTCATAGATAGTTACATTAATATGTATAACACTGCTAAAGAGTTACCTAGAACTCCTTTATCAGGATTTACAGATTTTGGTTTAGATGATTTTTATACCCATTACAAGAATGGGGATGTTAAACTTCTAGAAGACTATCCAGTACATGAATTTCCTACAATGAATGAGCATGGAAGGCCTGTTAATTCAGTTATTTTTGATGAATGGTATCAGCCTATTTCAGCAGTAGCTGCTGAGTTAATCAGCAGGAGAGACTATATGAAGAAGAAATTTCCTAAAGTAAGTGATAATAATCTTTGGGCATATGCCCAAGCAGGGTATCATAGGGGTAATGCAGGAGCTGCTAATCTTATTAGGAAAGGTAAATTGAATCCAATAGATTCTTATCCTGTCTATATTAAATTAAGTGGGTCTGAACCTTTTGAGTATGATAAACCTGTAGTAAAGCCCAAGCCTATTAAGAGACAAGATTTAAGCAAGATAGATGAGTCTAGTATATCTCCTATATTAGAAATACCTGAAACTAAAATAAATATCCCTGTTTTATATAATGAGGGAGGAAAGATAGATACACGCAGAACTGATTTCACCAATGGGGTTAAAACTATCAATGAGGGGGGCTTACATGAAACTAATCCCCTTAATGGTGTTCCTATGGGTATTGCACCTGATGGTGAACCTAATCTGGTAGAAGAGGGAGAAGTAATCTATAATGACTATGTCTATAGTAATAGACTCTTTCCTGACAAAAAAGTGTTGCAGGAAGTAGGATTACCTACTAAATACAATAATTATTCTTTTGCTTATATAGCTGAAAAATTGAGCAAAGAGTCTGAAGAAAGACCTAATGATCCTATAAGTATAAGTGGTTTGAAAGATAGTATGAATAAGTTACAGCAAGCTCAAGAAGTTATAAAGGAGATGAAGAAGATAAAGAACAATAAGAATTATAAAGAGCTAGGTGGCCACTTATTTGATGGCTATAATGATTCCTATATAGAAACAGTGGATGGTATTAAATATGAAGTACCTTTTTATGGTGCTGATGCTTCACAGTGGAAACAAATTCCTGATATTAAAAGATTAGGCAGTTCTATTTCATTAGATTTTAACACATCTCCTAATCTAACCAAAGCTGCTCCAAATCTCATAGGTAATCCCTACAATAGGTATATAAATCCTGCTAATAGAGGAGCTGATGAGTATGAAAGCACTGATGGTGTGCCTTCATTTCAAGTAGGCAGTAGGTATGCTCCTATAATAGGAAGTGCTGTCAATGTTATGACAGATAGGCTTGGTATAACCAATAGGCCAGATTATTCTAATCCTAATTTAATTGGCAAAGCTGCTTCAAATTTAAGAGAGGTTTCCTATAGACCTGTAAGTAACTATTTATCATATAAACCCCTAGATAGAAATTATTATACAAATCAATTAAGGTCACAAGCAGCTGCTAATAGAAGAGCTATAATGAATCAATCTAATGGTAACAGAGCTACAGCAATGGCTGCATTACTGGCTGCTGATAACAATGCACAGATACAACTTGGTAATCTTGCCAGACAAGCTGAGGAATATAATAGAAGTCAAAAAGAAAGGGTAGAAACGTTTAATAGGGGCACTGAGCAGTTAAATAGTGAAGGAGCTATGAGAGCAGCTTTAGCTAATCAAAACTTAGATAAGGTAAGGTTACAAGCAGCTGTTCAGGAAGCTTCATTTAGAGACCAGATAGATAGAGCTACTTCTGCTGCCAAGTCCTCAAATCTTTCTAATTTATTAACTTCTTTGGGAGAATTAGGGAAAGAGAATTTTGCTATAAATATGGTAAATAGTAATCCCTATTCTGATTATACTCTTAATAAGAGAGGTCAAGTACACTATAAGAGAAAGAAAAGGAGATAATTAATACAAATACGAGGAGCAATATGGCAGTTAATTACATAGTAACAAATAGCAAATTTAATCCTTTCTCCTATGCAGAATTGATTCAGCCTGTTCAATTAGCTAATCAGGCTCACCAAGAGCTTGAGAATAAATACTCTGAGTTAGCTACTGGAGCTAATATGTTGGAAGGGATGCTTAATGAACAAACTGATTATGATGTTTATAAGACTTACAAAGAATACATTAACGATGTAGAAAATCAGGCGGAGTTGTTATCTAAAGAAGGATTAAATCCTTTGAGTAGACAAAATATGCTAAAATTAAGACAGAGATATTCAAGTGATATTATTCCTATAGAGCAAGCTTATAAAAGGAGACAAGAGCTTGTTGATGAACAGAGAAAGAGACTATCGCAGGATAACACTTTGATGTTTGATAAGGATGCTTCTGCACTAAGACTCGGTGATTTAATTAAGAATCCTCAATTAACTTACCAATCATATTCGGGGGCTAACCTTATGAATCAAGTAGGGTCTGCTGCTAAAAATTTAGCTAAGGAGATGAGAGAAAACCCAAGGAGGTGGAGAGATATTCTTGGAAATCAATATTATGAAACCATCATGCAAAGAGGCTATAGTCCTGAAGAGATTATTCAAGTATTACAAAATGATCCAAATGCTTCTCCTATACTAGAGAATATAGTGGAAGACGCGATAAAGAGTACAAATATTGCAGGCTGGGGAGATAAGGATCTCCTTGAAAGAGCTTATAAGTACGCAAGACAGGGATTATGGAATGCAGTTGGGGATACTCAATATCAGATACAACCTAATAGAGGTTATATATCTCCTGAAAATAGGAAGAATAATAAGGATGATAAAAGACTTTATTATAGGACATCTGCTGTATCTTCTGTAGATGAAACTAAGAAAACTTCCCAAATGAATGCAGATTTGCAAATTTTAAAGGAGATAATAGCTAACCCAAGTCTACTTGAACAAAAAGATACAAGAGAGGTGATGGATCCCAGTATGATAAATTCTGACCCAATGACTAATTATTGGATTAATGCAGGATTAGGACCTACAAGGCAGGAAACATATTATCCTTATGTGGATAAACTAGAAGAGATGGCAAAAAAATATGGAGATATAAATTATACTATTACAGATGGTAAACTAAGTGGTAATCTTAAAGACATTGCACAGCAGATTGAAAATGATATTAAAAGTAGTGCAGTAAGGGAATTTACTTATATCCCCAATATTACACAGAATGATTTGATTGTTGATGTTCTGAGAAAAAATTCATTATCACGCTATAGAAGATCTAATAATTCTGGCTTATCAGAGCTTGAGGATGGGGTAATAGGGAATGAGATAGATACTGAAGATTTAGATAAGTATTTCACACCAGATGCTAATATAGAATTTGATCCTGATTTGGGATTTATTATTACTTCCCTTGATAATAAGGGTAAGGTAAGATCAGCAGTTATTGATACTGAATTATTAGACGATTCTAATAGAACTGTTAAGAAATTCCAAGAAAACATCAAAATAGCATTAGATAACGGAGAGCCTGAAGTAGCTACTTTATTCATAAATGGATATGATGATGAAAATGGAATTCACCATCCTGGTCTAATGGAGTTCATATATAATAGATTTAACACTCTTGAAAAGAGACAAAGCAATACATCTAGTAAATAAAGATAATTATGGCAGTATTAGATGATCAACAAATACAAGACCCTTCTGTAAATGGAGCTACGGGCTTAAAGGGTTTGGAAGGTATTAATAGATTGAAAGAGAAGGGCATTAACATTGATACCTCTATCCTTACTCTTCCTGATGACTATAGAGGCACAATGGAGGCAATCAATCAAGCTACTACACCAAAACAGGATATAGGTTTTGTCGGGATTAATGATAGTAGGTATGATAAATATATCACATCTGCATCACAGCTTGATAATTTAGCTAATACAAGGGGAGAGCTACAACCATGGTATGCACAAATAGGAGCAGGGTTGGCTAAGGGTGCTATTCTTGCAGGTACAACTTTTCTTGATGGTACCATAGGTTTAGTACTTGGTGCTGGGCAAGGAGTATATAATTTGGTAGATGGAGATCCTAACACTGGATTTAGATCTGGTCTTTGGGATAATGATTTCTCCAGAGCTATGCAATCTGTTAACAAATGGTCAGAGGAAGCATTGCCTAATTATTATACAGATGCTGAGCGAGAACAACCTTGGACTAAAAATATTCTTACCTCAAATTTTCTGGGTGATAAATTTATTAAAAATCTTGGCTTTACAGTTGGTGCTTTCTATAGTGGAGGTGTCGCCTCTGCTGGAATTAAAGGAGCATTAAGGGCAGCCCCTAAATTAACTCAAAAGGCCTCTAATTTAGCTAAAACCATGAGGATAGTAAAAGATGCCTCACAATTCCCATCTATTGCTACTTCTGCTATAGGTGCCACTATATCAGCAGTTAATGAAGGAAGGATTGAAGCTCTGAATAACTCTACAGATTGGTTCGACCTACATAAAGCTAAGCTAGATGATCAGTTTGGTGTAATAGATAATAATACTTCTAATTTAACTCTAGGACAGCTTAATACATATAATGAGGTACTGAGTAAAATAAATGAGGATAGGATAAAAATGGGTAATGCAGATATGCTCATGAACCTACCTATCCTTACTGCGTCAAATATTATACAGTTTGGTAAATTATATGCCAATGGCTTCAAGACAGCAAGGAAAGCAACTAATATAGTAGAAAAGTCTGGGAAATATACAGCAGGGACTACAAAGTTAGGTACTGCTGTAGCTATTACAGGAGGTGCACTGTCTGAAGGTAGTGAAGAGATCTTACAAAGTGCTGCAAGTAGAATATCAGGTGATTTCTACTCTACTGACGTAAATAATTTCTACAAAGCAAAGGTTAACCCAGAAGCCGCACAAGAAACATTATCATGGGTTAAGTCCTTTGCTAAAGGAATCAATGAGACAGTAAATGATGGGTCAGCATGGGAAGAGTTCTTTATTGGTTCTTTGACAGGTGCATTAGGTATGCCAAGATTTAGAGGAATCAAGAATGAGTCTGGCTCATTACAGTCTCCTATTACTATTGAAGGGGGTTCCATAAATAAATGGAGAGAATATAGAGAGAAAATAGCAAGGGAACGAAATATTGCTGATTACATAAATAATAGAGTAAATTCTCCTGAATTTAGAAATTATTATCAAGGCCTTATTAGACATAATAAGTATCAAAATGATATGAACCAGGCTGCTGAGCAAGGTGATGAATTTGACTTTAAAAATGCAGAACATGCCCAGTTAGTCTCTGATATTGCAATGTTTGATAATGCAGGTAGGACAGAAGACCTTAAGACATTAATCTCTTCTGCTTATGACATTTCAGATGAGAACTTAATTGCTATAGTGGAGAATACAACTGCTATAACAGATAAAGGAGATTTAGTGGGACCATTTGCTCAATATGCCATAAAAAATGCCGATGGCACTATATCAGTCAATTTTGGGAATAAAGAGAGTAAGCAGGAGATGATTGAAAAACTCACTCAGAATAAGGATGATATGCTTAATACAATTAAGCAATACCAAACTATAAGAGATGAGCTTGATATTATAACTGGACAGCAATTATCTGATGACCAACTTGAGGAGCTTACATGGATGAAATCCCAAATAGATAATTGGTCTGACAGAGCAGTTGAGATGTCAAAAGATATTAGATCTTCTATTGATAATGTTATAGAAAATTTATCTGCAATACTTAGATTTAATCAAGCAATAAGAAGCTATGAGGGCCAAGCACATGCTAATTTATCTAAGGAATATTTACAATCAGATAAGAATATAAGAGCTATTGAAGAAACTATTAGTGCCCTTAATATAGTTATGAATCAAGATGATAAATCACTTGCATATATATTAGCTAATAGACCTAAGCTTGTAGATGGGCTTATTAAAGAGATTAATGAAGTTGATGACATTACACTTAATGCGGATGAAAAACAAAATATTATAACCAAATTTAATGATATTGTTAGGTTAGGGAATGCTTCAAAAGTATATAACGCAAAATTAAAAGAATACCTTGGAAATCCTAAAAAGCAGATAGAGAATCATATAGAGGCAGATAAGCAATCTATACAACAAGAAGTAGAGAAGAAATCTAAAGATTTAAAGAATTTATTGAACTCTGCCACAAATCTACAAGAGTTTAGAGGCATTATAGATTCTCAAGATGATACAGGAAATGTAAATGGTATTTTGGAATCTTTAGAGAATGAAGGAAATGAAATGGCTAAGAACTATAGAGAAACTTCACAATATAATAATGAAGTAAGGCTAGCTATCAATTCTTCAGATGCAGATGTACAAACTAAACAGGATGCAATAAAGCTTCTTCAAGACCAGTTCAATAACTCCAAAGATCTTGAACAGTTGGCTAACCCTAACTCAGTCTATATCAATAATGAGAATGCCTTTGATGAGGATTCTGAGGGTGATGTTGAGTTATCTGCAACAAGATTCCAAGAAGCTCAATATGCTTTGCAGAATGCAATGTTTCAAGTAAACAATGACAATAGATTCAAGGATAGATTCTCACCTGAATATAAGAAGCCTGCAGAAAAAAGAGAGGGAACTGTAAGAGGTGATGATAGAACCACTACAGGAGATAGTGGCACATCTACAATTCCTACTGTAACAAGTAGTAGGAACTTTCCTGCAACAGAATTACCTGTAGGTAATATAACCGCTGAGATGGTTAATGAGGAGAATAAGAAAGCCAATGAGAGGGTAGAAACTCCACAGAGACCAAATAGAGATACCTCCAATCAATTCTATAGGCCTGCTATACCTGAATTACATATAGAAGCAAGTAAAGAAGGAGATTTTAGACCATTTGATATTGTAGTAAGTGAGAGAGAAAAGAATGCAGACTTCTCTGGCATTTATGGTTATCTAAGAGACCAAGGAGCATTCAGATATGTAAATGAGGGTAACTTGAAAGCAGGTGATGAGCTTGGCTTTATGATTGACCCAGACTTTAATGACCATACTATATTTATTATAGATAAAAGGAATGGTCAGGTAGTAGGTAGTTTGGATGAATCTGATCATAGTGTTTCAAGGTATGAGGGTTTGAAGGGTCTTGAAGAGAGGATAAGAGGTGAATATGCTAACAGGCAAAATAAGACTGGTAAGTTTGTTGCTACACCTGTTACAAAGGTATCTAAGGTAATGGTAGGTAGAGTTCCTTATGGTAATACTGAAAGGAGTTTATCTGAAATACCTAATGTATCTTCAACTGATAGAAAGCCTATCTTTGGTATTATAAAGAATGGTGTTCTTACCACTAATGGTAAGATTGATGATAGTCTTATTATCAAGCCAGTGGATATGAGCCAAAAGGAAGGTAGATTATATCTGCTTATACCTAATGGAGCTGGTAAGTATTCTCCTGCTGCTGTAAGGGTTAAGCACTTCAACAATGAAGAGTTTAATCTGAATGACAGTTCAGTAAGTTCTACTCCTGTTGGAGAAGATATAAAGAATGCCATTACTAAGTTATCAACTGCTACATCACAAGATGATATATCTGCTGCCATGCAAGACTTAGCACAAGACTTGTATATGCAGGATATTATGGTTACTTGGTTTAGTAGTAGGGCAGGTGATGGTATTGTTATCAGTAAGAAGGTAAGAAAACCAGATGGTACTTATGAGAAGGTAATCATTAATGGAAAAGAGCAAATCAAGGAGGATAAGTATGATGTATATTTCTCTACAAGTAGCAAGAGTGCAGAGATTGGAGGTATAAACTTTGATGCAACTGCTCTTGAAGACTTGGGAGATACAAGTGCATTAGGTACTCCTAAGAATCCTGAGGATATATACAATGAAATACTTGGACACCTTATTAAGTTTAATCTTCCTTTGCAGGTCAGCACAAGGAGAATAAATGAGGGTGCATACAACAACAGATTAATAAACTCTAATATCCTTACTTCAAATATTACTGAGGCTTCAGTAAGAGGTAATTGGTTTACAACTGATTACTTTGATAATGAAGGTAATCTGCACCAAGCTATAAGTCCAGCTTCTGTAGCTCCTCAACCTAAGAGGAAAGTAGAAACTCCTGTAGGTGGTACTGAGGGTGCTATTGCAGGTACAAGAATAGTATCTGTATTCTCAAATAAGCCATACTATGTAGACTTAAAGACAAACACTATCAGAGATGACCAAGGCAGGACTGTAGAAGTTACTGACAGTAATAGAATATTGTTTGACTTAGCTTGGGCACAAGATAACTTCGGGGATGCTACAACATCATCAATGATGGTAGATAACAAGGTTCTTACTCCTGATGGTAAAGTACTTGATAGAAGCAAGCAGACATATCTCAGTGGTCAAGAGGCACAAGATGTTAAGGATACTATTGCAGGTAGAAAGAAAGAAAAAGAGGATAGGGTTGCCAAGTCTAAGGAGGTTATCAGTGAAATATATGAGAACCAAAAGAAAATAGACAAAACAAGAACTGATGGAGAATTTTATTATGTACTTGAAGATGATGGGGAATATCATCCATATAGTAGGGTACATAGTAGATTAGGTTCTAATTGGGTAGAGTCCTCTAAGCAAACAGAGGCTCTAACACAAGTAAGGACTAAGCTGTCACAGTTGGTTGATACTCCTGCTCAATTTGACAATTACTTGAAGTTCCTTGAAAACAAGTATAAGATTAGTCTTGATGGTTATCAAGGAAAGACTGATGCTAAGAGTAGAGATACTATTGTGAATATAGTAAGAGACAAGATGTCTGGTACTAATTCACAAAGGGCACTTGATGCTGGTTCAGCAGTAGATAGTATCATTAGACAGTACTTTACTATAAGAGATGTATCTAAGATAGTAAAACCATCCAATATGTCGGAAAATGCTTTCATAGATTTGATTACTACTCTTAATAGAGTTAAATCAAACATGGAGCAAATGGGAGAAAGATTCCTTGCTGATAATATTGTATTGTTCCAGAAATATCCTGATGGTACAAGAGTTGCAGGAGAGGTTGATATTCTCTCTGTTGATAAGGATGGTAACTTTAGAATCTATGATGTAAAGACAAGTAGATACAGCTTCTATGACTTTACAGACAGATATGGTCATAAGGTTAATTACTTTACTACTCCATCTGCTACTCAGAGAATGAGTGCAAAGGATTACTATACTTTACAACTTTCTGCTTACAAGAACTTATTTGAATCTCAGTATGGTGTACCAGTTACTAAGTTGGCTGTAATGCCATTTGTATTGAATTATGATAAGGAGAATATATCATCAGTACAAAGTGAGAAAGGTATTCCTATTGCATACAATCCTGCTGTTAATGTGCCTTTAGCAAGTGCAGTTAAAGTAGATAAATCTACAGAAACTCCTGCTACTCCAGCACAAGCTCAGACAGTATTACCTATCTTTGAGACTTCATTAGAGACACAGAACCCTATTGAAGATTTGACACCTGAACACAGTATGAATAATGCTGATGAGGGAGTAGGTTACTTTGAGTTGGATGGTAAATTACATAAAGGGTATTTAACTCCTATTGCAGGTATTACAGAAGTAGATGTCCATATAACCAAGGTTCCTAATATAACCAAGGGATTTGGCAGACAGGGAGAAGAAGCTCATGTAGCTTCAAATAATTACTATGCAGTATTCCCTAATGGTAAAACATTCTTACTTATAAAGAATAACCCTGTACAAGGAGGTATGAGTGAATCTCAAGTTGAGGATTCCATGAGAAAGGCTTTATTAGGTAATCCTCAAAGAATGAAAGACTTAGCATCAGAAAAGACTATATTGTTTGACCCTGATGCAGTACCTACTGTAAGTGTTGCTCCTATTACTACTGTAGAGACTCCTGCAACTATTAATCAAGGTAATACCCAGACAGGTGCTGCCTATACTGCTCAAAAGGAACAGGCAATTAATGACCATGATGAAGAGTTTGAGGATGAATTTACCCTAAGAAGAGTAGATGACACAGAAGCTACAGTATGGAATCAGGAAAAGGAACTTAATTGGTTGAGTAGAGTACTACCTCAATTAAGTGAGAATGATAGAGTACAAGTAGTAAAAGGTCTTATTAAAGTAGGCAGACAAGGTGCCTTAGCTTGGGGTCAATTTGATAAAGGTGTAATCACATTGTCTGACATAGCTGCTGAAGGTACTACATACCATGAAGCATACCATGCTGTATTTAATCTCCTTCTTGACAATAATGAGAGACAGGCACTATATGATGAAGCAAAGAAGTTATATGGTGAAAAAGATAACCTCTCATTAGAGGAAGACATGGCAGAGGGTTTCAGAGAGTATGTAATGACAAGACAGAATAGGGGCTTAGGTAAGAGAATACTTGATTTCTTCAAGGAACTCTTTGCTAAGGTTACTAACTGGAATAACTTTAGACCTTCCCTGATAGACTACTATAGAAGAATTAATGAGGGTAAGTATGCAGATAGTACATTCAAAGTTCCTACTATTAGTGAATTAAGAAGTTCTAATAGAGATAAAGCTGAAGAATATACAGATGAAGGTAAATCTATATTGGCTAATGCACCAAGAGATTCTCAAGGTAGGCTTTTAGCTCCTAATGGTAAGCCTTCAAATCTTACAGAAAAACAATATGTTCAAGTAAGAACTAAATCTTTCAAAAAATGGTTTGGAGATTGGGAAAATAACCCTTCAGAAGCAAGTAAAGTTGTTGATGAGAATGGAGAGCCTCTTGTAGTTTATCACGGAACCAGAACTGGAGATTCTATTAGGAAAGAAGGATTCAGTGATAGGATGAGTGGAAAAGGCAATAGAGGAGCAGATAACCAGCAATTCTATTTTACAAATAGTTATGAAAATGCTGAATTTACAGGAGTTAAAGCAAAGGAGATAGAGCCTTTGATTGATATAATAACATCAGTTTATGATTTGTTTGGAACTTCAAACATTCCGTCTATTGATGATATTTATAAAATGATAGACTCTAATAAGCAAAAGATAAGAGAACTTAGGGATAGCTTATATAGAGTTAGGGATGATTCTCTTATTAAGAAAATAGTTAATAAATTATTCAAACTATTTAATGTAGATAGGAAAGATGCAGATGAGATAAGAAATGAGTATAGAAGAGCTATAGATTCTATAGAGAAAGATATAGAGGAACTATATAGAAGAGCCAAAGTAGTTGATTTCTTAAATACAGGGCTTGATTACCTTAGTGGAAATAGAAGTAGGTCAAATGTAAACACATTACATTTTATAAAGGAATTTATAAACCCTAAATCTTCATATAGACAAGAGGCAGCTAACAGGTTGATTAATGTATTATATGGTACTGATAATTTAGTTTATTCTCCTGAAGTATTTCCAGTATTTTTGAATATTAGAAATCCACTCACTTCTGATTTTAATATGAAACCTTCTGATGAAAATCCTCTATTATTAGGAAGATTTTCTACAAAAGCTATAGAATACAATGATAAGGAGCTTAAATTATTAGAAGAATTAGGTAATCCTAAATATGATGGGTCTATAAGCAGAAATAAGTTTGATGTTTTATTCGGAGATGTATATATCACCAAAAATCCTAATCAAATAAAGTCAGCTACTAAGAATACAGGAACCTTCTCTACAACCGATAATAATATCAGATACAGAATGGTTCCTAATTCATCCTTCGATTCATTAAATGAGATTATAAGGGAAAATTTATTGAAGAAAGGTTGGACAGCCGAGAAGTTTGATTCAATCTCTCAAGAAGAGAGAAACCAAGCTATTAAGTGTATAGCCTTTTAATCAGTAGGGTGAAATTTTTTATAAGGGCAAGGTTGTTACCTTGCCTTTTTATTTGTATTCACTTCTAAGGAGAAGTGAATACATTTAGTAAAAAAAAAATAAGGGGGAGGAGTAGAACTTAATCTACTCACTCCCCTTTCTATTATTATTAACAATTAACTTTATTGCTTAAAGAATGGAATACCTTCCTCAGGATGCAAACCTCTATAAATAGTTTTGTTCATTGGAATAAGTGGAGATTCAAAGAATAGTCTTGTTGCCTTAGACTCTCCTTCATATCTTCCTGACTGTATCAAAGCATCTTCTCCAGCAAATACTTCATAATTAAATGGATTCATAAGTCCAATTAAATCAAGAGTATTCTCAAGAGTATTAATGCCAGCAGCAGGAGACTTTATAATCTTCAATCCTTCTCCAACCATCTGAGGTCCAGGAATCAATGAACCTAATTCAGTGTATAATCTTCTTGCCTGATATTCTGCCATCTTAGCCAACCAAGGTCTATCCTTGTCATCTGACCAATCCATAAGACCAAGTACAAGTGCTACTGCTAAGAAGTGTCCTACTTCAGTTGCAGCTCTTTTGATGTTTGCTTTCTCAGTCTTAGTAAGTTGGTTCCAATTTGCAGCTAATGCAAACTGACCTTCTTTCAATTCCTTAGCAAGCTGCATCAAGAACCTACCTGTGGTATTATAGTAACCTTCTGTCCATGCTTGCAAGTCATAGTTATATGTGGCAGACTTGAACCTTCTGTTAAGAGATGGTTTAATCCACTTTCTGAACATAACACCCATTCTACCAATGGCTAATCTCTGTACTGCACTTCTATCAGCCTTATTATAAATACCATGCATTCTTTGATTTATAGCAGCAGATTTCCTGCTAAATGCTATAATATCATCTCTTGTAAATGCAGAGCCATCTTCCTTAGTATATCCTTGCTTTAACTGCAATTTAGCACCTAACTTCTTATTGTTCTTATCAATAGGAACCACCTCCATAGCATCCCACAAAGATGTAATCTTCCCATCAGGAGCCTTCATCTTATAAGCATCTGCAAGTGCCAATGAAGTTCTATTCTGCATCCAATGCTCACCAGCATTATTCATAAGGAATAAGGCAGAAGTACCAAACATTCTACTGAACCAAGTCTTCCTGTCAAAGTTTACCTTTCTAACATTAGTTTCATACTCCTGCATTACATTGAATAATTCATCCCACAAAGCAAGCTTGCTTGTCTTAACTCTGTTACCAATCTCTGCGAGGTATGCTGGTAATTCCTTGCCATAGTTTCTATCAGCTCTTAAAGTATTAGACTCATTGAAGAACTCTCCAGAGAAAGATTCAATCCTCATCATAACTCCACCAGTAGCCACATTGGAAATACCTGATAGTACATTGACAGCTAATGTATTAAGAGAAGTCATTCTATTAATAAAGTTAGCCATCTTTCCTTTATCAATTTTAGTATTACCAAATGTGCCTTCATCAGCCATGTATCTACCATAGACCTGCATCTCAAAGAAGTCATTTAGCCTTTGCATGAATCTTGTTTCATCACCAGATTTAGTGAGAGTAGATTCTACCTTTCTACCTATAAGCTTAAACCTTTCAACCAATGGTTTATCACCTCTTGTCTGTATAATCTCTCTTTCTTTTAGCATATCCCTGCCAAGCTCAAGAACATCAATTACCTTATTCATTTCATTGAAATCATTAGCCATAGCTGCATAGGCTGTAAGAGTAGATACTATATCAGTAGATATGTCATTAGGGCTTTCACCCTCTTTCATCTTGGTATAGTAGATAGGAAGTACCTGTACTTCCTTACCCTCAAAGTCCTTTACTGTAGCCCTATCTCCAAACTCAGTATCATCTGTCCTTCTGATGAATTGGTCTTTAACAGCTTCCCATACTTGTATACTGCCTGACCTTACACCATTAGATGCCTTTACTCTTTCAAGTAAGTCCTTTCTGATTTTAACTGCATTAGTTAAGGTAGTGTAACTGTCAGGAAGATATGAATCCAGCTTAGCCTTTATTTCCATGATCTTATTATAGTATTCTTTCTGAACAGGATTCAAATTCTGATAAGCCTTATTACCATAGATTGATACTTTAGGTTGCTTCTTTCCATTGACTACTTCCATATTAGTATTAAACCAAGCTTGTCTCTCTCTTCTGTACTTTTCTGCATTATCTCCTACAGGATTCTTGCCATACTTCTCATTAAGAGATTTAAACATTTCCCTAACTTTCTCCTTGAATAGACCTTGGTTAATCTCAGAGATATAATTGCCTGTAAGATTACCTTTACTGTCTCTTTCAAACATCCAATCAGTATTCTTAACTCCAGCTTGCTCTAACTTAATAGTAGCAGCTTGAAGCTCCTTCATAACATTGATAGTCTCCAACCTTGCATTTTCTTTACTCTTCTTGACAGCTTGGTCCATAACTTTCAGCATATAATCTGAAGAGTCTGCCATAGAATCAAGCCACCTGTCAAAGAAAGATATGTCCTTGTCAGCTACCTTAACCAAGTCTTCAGCAGTCATAGTCTTACCCTTGAACTTACCAAAAGGAACAGTTATACTCTCTCCTACAAAAGGTTTAATGAAATCAACAAAGAGAGGCATTGATACTTCATTGTACCTTACAAACAAGTCTCCAAGTAATGTAGTTGTATTGTCCAATACTACCCTTACTCTCTGACCATACCTATTGTCTGCATACTTCTCTTCATCAATAAGAGCCTTCCTAATATCATCAGTAATATGCTTGTAACTATACAAGTAGTTTCTGACATCTCTTAGTACTCTGGCTCTTTCATTAACATTAGTAGCAGGAGTATTCTGTAGCATAGTAAGCCTGTCACTTACCTTAGTCAATTCTTTAAGGGCATTCTCTACAAAAGTATAAATACCCTCAATCTCATTGTTATCAGCTAATTCAATATCCAATCTATCAATGAGTAACCTTTGATTAGCACTAAACTGGCTATTAGGATTTCTCTTTTCATAAATCTTCAATCTCTTTAACTCATTCTCAATGATTCCTTGAAGTAACTTCTTATCTCTTGCCACTCTCTCTGAGGTACTGTAAAATACCCCACTTGAAGCTATATTGCTAACATCAATAGCCTCATCCATGCTGCCATTAAGTATTTGCTGTGCTAAAGAACCAAAGTTCTTGTCAGCCTCCTTCATGGCTCTTTGTATAGGACTTGCACTAATATTCTTAAAGAAACTCTTAACTGCTTGGATTACTCTTTGCAGTAGATTCTTATAAGGAGCAGATGGGATATTCTCGCCTTGAAGAAGATGCTTTGCAAGTAGTTTACCCGCAGCTTCTTTTGCCAACTTAGTCTCATCACTATGATATAAAGTATCATAGGTATCATAGTCCTCACCTATAATTTCTCTTGCCAGTCCATTGGAAGATATATTATTGATAAGTCTTGTGATAAGTGGATTATCTCCCATAGCTTCAATGGCAAAGTGTGCAAATTCCTCAGGGAGTACTCTTTCACCTTGAATACCATTAGCAAGCCTAATCATTTCAATAAGACCATTTGCTGCATTTCTTGCAACATCAAAGTCAGTTACACCATGAATACCCATTCTCTTTTCAAGGTCAGTCAAAGCACCTATCCCTATTCCATGAGACTCAAGAATACCCCTCAACCTGTTATTAAGGTTTTCATTGTATTCCATCTTGTCTGCATTAATAGAGTTAAGCCTGTTTCTTTTCTCAACCTTTACTCCAATGAATACTCTTGGAGATTCACTGTCTTGAATCTTAACTATATTAGCCACATAATCATCCCTATACTCTGAGTTCTGATTAAAGGCTATAGCCCTTTGTTTCAACTTTTGATAATTCTCGTCATTGTTTACCCATAGGGCTGGTCTGTCCATTCCTTTCTTATAGTACCCAATCTCCCTATTAAGTCTCTCAAGTACCTTAGTTTCTGGAATGACTTTACTGAGATTAGTCTGCTTTAGCAAACTCCTCAATGTAGGTTCATTGTTTTCATCTAATGTTAATCTTGGTTGCCAGTCCTTTATGAACTGACTGCTTTTTGTGATGAGATACAGTCTTGTAGCTTCACTTCTATTGTTAGAGGTGAAGGACAGCAAGTCCTTGAATAACTTGCTGTCCACTACCTGACCATTTCTATTCTTCACTTTTGGAATAATTGCACAACTTCTTGCCATATCTTATAAACTATATAATGTTGGAGCACCACAAATACTATCACCATTCTCATCCTTATACTCCGTATTAGGCTGAATAGCTGTTACATCATCAGCCTTTGGAGCAGAAGTATCAAGAGGAGTACCATATACCTGTTGGAAAGCATCAGTATCTACCTCTGGAATAGAATCCCAATACTCTTGAGGCATATCTTGATAGTCAGGCATAGAATCATAATCAACCTCAGCATCTCCAAGGTCAAATCTTGACAATGTATCTGCATAAGGGTCATAATCTTTCCTGTTCTTATCAATTACAGTTTCCATCTCTTCCACATCCTTACCATATTCATATTCAATAAAGCTGTTTCTGAAACCTAATGGTTCAATCCTTTCATAGGTTGCAACATTAGTTTGTTCAGTACCTAATGAAGTCAGCTTGTAATAGACATAGTTTCCTCTGATTCTCTTACCTATATACTTAAAGAAATCATAGGCAGGACCATCAGGAGTATCTATCCTTTTCTTGATAACTTTCTTATCTCCAAAGGTAGCATTATCATCAATCACAAATGTAACTTCATCCTTAACTTCATTATCCTCTCCTATGAACTGGACAGAGGCTGTATCAGGGATTTCAGGAACCAACTTTCTGTTATCCAAGTGGTTATAGACATACTGGTCTACAAATTGACTATAATCATCACTTGATGACAAGAGAGTTCTCAGTGTACTTATATACTCTGGGATAGCATTTCTCACTACCACAGGTGCCAAATGGATGAAGGTTGAAGGTCCAAATGCAAAGCCATTTCTATAATAGCTATATCTGAATAGGTTAAGAGCAAGTTTCTGAGCTTCTGGGTTACTCATATATAATAGAGATGCCCAATCCCTCATATATCTTTCTCTCAAAGTAGGACTTAACTGACCCACATTCTTAAACACTACTGTGTCTACAGGATTGTTGTCATTTGCCCTAATTACCTTGAGTCTCTTAATAAATTCAAGGTCAGCTATATCCTCATTATCTGTAACCACTCTCTTGAAGTATTCAGGGAAATTATTGATGAAATCCTTTCTCTTATCAGAGGAAGTTACAATAATATCACCTACTTCTGAGTCAGGGTTTACAATCAATTCAGAACCAAAGAATCCATTCTTTGACATGATATAGGCAAGCAGGTCATTATAAATACTGTTCATAGTCTTTACATTCAACTTACCAGTCTTTGTCATGTCTCTAAGGTCATCAATTACAGCTCTGAATGATTCAGTATATTGAGGGAAATAAGACCCTAACATTTCTTCTGTCTTCTGCAAGCCAAGAGTATAGAAAGCCTGTAAGAAAGGAAGAGGAGCTGACAATAGTCTTTCTCTTAGAGTGTCAGTGTCAGGATTGTCTGATAACAGACCATCAAGTATTACATTGACATTCTTCAATGGGAACTTGTCATTATTCTCTATTTGGTCTAACAGGTCTTTCACTTTCTGCATCTTCAACTCTGTATCTGCAATAGTAGGACCAGCAGCACCTCCTTGAGTATCAGACCTTGTAGCCTGTACTAACTGTCCCAAAGCATCAGCAGAGTTCATAATTCTCTTGAACAAATATCCAACTGCAACTTGTTTCTGATAGAACTCAATCTTTCTGAAATCAGAAGTCTGAGACCTGTCAGTAACAGCTTCCTTAGCAAGCATTATGTTATCTGCAAGCTCTTCAATGTAGAAGCTATTATTCTTGTAGTTATCATAAGTCAAGTCATTATTAAGAGCAGCCTTCTCCTTATACTTATCCAATACTTCATCAATGATGGTATCCTTACCTTTACCTTCTCTACTCTCTCTAAAATAGGTCTGAGTAATCTCTTGAACTATAGGCTGCATCATTAGCAGACCTATCTCAATAGGATTATAACCTAATCTTGAAAGAAGCATAGAAGCATCAGCAGTGAAAGTATTCTGATTAAGTGCTGCAAGCACAGGGTCTTTAACATTATCCACAGAAGCAGCCAAGAATCCAGCATTATTCTTTGAGATAAATTCCTTGTCACCATTCATAATATCATGTAAAGATGTAAGTCTCTTTCCATTCAATACAAATGAGCCATTTTCTTCATCCAAAGCTAACTGAGTATGTTGCATCAAAGCATGGTTTGCATTATGGTTGGCATAAATACCAATCAACTTAGCACCAGTCATGTTCTGTTGATGCAACATTACTTGAGTTCTTGGTGATAATGGGTCCATTTTGACCTTTGTTTTCTCTGCCAACTTATCAAGAGTGTCAAGGTCTAAGTCAAATAGATATGAAGCAATAGATTTAGGATAAGACTTTCCACCTTTCTGCACAGTCTTATTAAGTTCTATACCCATATCCTTTAATGCTTGAGCCAAGTCACTCTTATAAGAATCATTGAGAATAGTCATTATTCTTGCAGACTTCTTCTGATAATCAAAACCACCTGGGTTAAGAATCTTTGAAGCTGTATCTGCATTAGTCAAGACTCCATACATCATATCTATCAGCAAGTTATTTCTTGCCTCAAGACTGTTCTCCTGTGGAGACTTATTGAAGTCATACTTCACCTTACTTATAATAGGCTTGGCAAGTCTGTACTTCTCCTTATTCTCCTTGAACCATTCCTTAAAGTCATCAGTATCTGCATTGAGAATATCTTCTGCCAACTGGCTATGAGTGAATTGTGACAATACTTGATTGAATAAGCTATTCATTCTTGCATAGTCTTCTCTTGCCTGTCTCATATCATACTTCTTAACTCTGAACTCAGGTAACATGATATACATCTTATCCACATCAAAGTCAGAACCTGATAGAGTAGTAATCTCAGCAGGAAGCATGATTGCAGAACCATTCTGTTGAGGAAGGAATCCCTTAATATACAGAGGAGCCATTGAATACTTATCCTCAGTTGGTTGTTATGTTATCTTACAGATGTTTATTCTGTAATTCTTCATGTTTCCATGAAGCACGGACTATATCTTCACCCATTAGGGTGTTGGGCACTCGTGGATGTATTATATTCTACTTTTGTAGTTTCAACATCTAGTCTCTGAACCTTTCATAACCATTTAAGTTATGACTTGGCTGCTGATTGTCCCTACTTATTGAATTATTACACACTTGCATATTCCCAATAGTAACCATATCTCTTTTGATGAGTTCTAATTCCAGTACAGATATTAGAGTCTTTTCTAATATTCCCTAATTGTCTGGCAGCTTCTCTAATAGATGGGTATGTATTTATTATATTACCATTTCCATCTATCTGATTTACTGCCTTCTTGTTAGGATTAGATTCTCTGAGCTTTAGACCTATCTTAACTGCTTTATCATTATAGCAATTATTATAAGCCTTAGTACACCACTCAAGATTATCTACTGAATTATTAGTTTTATCCTCATCTTTGTGGTTTATACATTCCAAATTGTCTGGATTTGGAATGAAAGTATCAGCTATTAGTCTATGTACTGCTATAGTTCTTACTTTATTTGTATTATCATATAGTTTTACTATAGGATAACCACTACTATCAAGTATCATAGATAAAGGTTTTAACACATTACCCTGTCTATAACTATATACCTTGCCACTTTTAGTTACTTTGTAGCTTGGATATTCTCCAAATCTACTCTTAATATTAAATAGTTCTTCTTCCATATAGTGTTCTTGTGCAGATTTATATGTGCAAAGATACTATAAATATCTGAATCATACAAATTTTGTATCAATAATCTAACAGGATGTTCCAGCAATTCACCCAATTTATTATCCATTAGCATTACTGCTAAAGTGAGTCCCAATCTTTCGATTAAACTCTATATCCAATCAACTTTCTCAAATCCTCAGGAAGTTTAGTTACATCAAGCTGGTGAGTATTTGGGTCCATGAGAGGCTCATAGAACTCTCTACTATATGCAGGCATATAGCACTCAAGATACTTAATTCTCTTGTTAGCACCTTCACCTTCAAACACCACATGAAGTTCATCAGTCAAGCCATAATCAGAAATCTGAATTAAAGCTCCTCCTTTAATTTTCTGTTTAGTGATTCTACTCTTGATTACACTATTAAGAAGTGTCTGTACTCTTTGAGATTGCACAGGGTCAAAGAGAGGTATATTGAAGTTATTGTTCTCATCAAGAGTACAAGCCCTCATCATATCCATACCATATCTTTGATTACCTCTTATCTCTTCAAGTAAGATTTCTTCTACTTTCTTTGGGTCTTTGAATATCTTATCTACATCAGCAAATGCTTGAAGAATATTCTCAGTATTGATGGCATTATACAGGTCAAGCCACTCTTTCTTAGTCATCTTCTTACCATTAACCTCAATGATTGTGTCATCAGAGATGTCAGCAGTAATTAGCTTTCTAATCTGAGTACCTACCAACTGAACTGCATCAATAGCATGTTCAGGAGTTGCAGTCTGAATACCATAATCTTCATAAGATACCTTATGTACCACATTAGGATTCTCATTACCAAATCCAATACCTGTGGTATCTTTAAGTCTTTGGATTACATCAGCCTCTGTATTAACATCATTCAAATCTATTACACCTTGTTTTCCAACCTTAGTAGCAGATTCAAACTGAACTACATCAATCTGATTATCCTCCATAAACTTATTTATGGCTTTCAGCTTGCTTGACCTTCCTAAAGGACCAGCAATTAGTTCGTGCATAGCAAGTAATAGGAACTCTGAGTTCTTATGCTGTACAGGAGTCTTAATTCCAGTATGACCTTCAATGCCACTATTATTATTGACTTGTGTATAGACATAAGGCTTCTTAGTCTGCCAAATGATATTGAAGTCTTTAATATTCCAATCTCCATTCTTGAAGTTGTTATATGCTTGCTCCATATCATCTGTCCACTGACCTGACATACCAAGTATTGCCCTGTAAGAACTCAAACTTCTATATGCCTGAGCATCTGCTACATTCACATTTCTAAACTTGCTGATGATATTATCTCTGTCTATCTTGGTCATTTCATTTCTTCTAACCCTTTCATCAAGTACAGTCTTGATGTCTTCAAGTACAGAAGATACTATCTCATCATCCTTCAAGTAGATGGTTCTTTCCCAATCCCTACCAATTCTCTCACCTTTATAAGTAGCCTTAGTATTCAGTCTAAGGGCAGGAGCATGAACCTCCTTATATCTCTTCTGAAAGTCCTCAAGGTTCTTATAGAAAGCAAGGTCAGTGGTAGTAAGCTGGATAATTTGTGAAGTAGCTAACTTACTGTTCCAATAGTATTCTCTGAGTGCATCCTTAGCATTGTTCTTAACAAACAGGCTTCTTGAGATTGACTGAGCATCTTTCAATTCCATCTCACCTCTTGTTGCCTTATCTGTCAGCAAATTCTTAATCTGCTCCATCAGATTATTGGCTTCCCTGCTATCAAAAGCACTATTATTGTTATAGGCTCTAAGCATCAGTTCCATATTGGTATTCCATAATGAACCTAAAGCATCCTTAGCCTTAATAAGTGCCTTTGCAGTTATTGCATTCTGCTTGGACTGACCTTCAAAAGGAAGATACTTGTATTTGCCATTAGGAAGCTCATCCAAAAGTCCTACCCTCATCCAATCTCTATAGGTCTGTTCAAAACCATCTTCCATCATGTCATTAAGAGTAGTTCTTAGGAAGTTCCTAAGTTCAGCACCAGTACCCTTGGATTTAAGTCTGCTTAGCCTATCAATGAATGTCTCTCCATTGTCATATCTGAGGTTGTTAAGTGCAGGAAGGAACTTAAATTCTGCACCTCCCATACTCTTTATACTCCCATCTTTCTTTCTGACAATATCATAGTTTGCAATAGGTTCTACACTCTTATTTCCACTCTGGTAAGCCTCATCTCTTTCCCTAACCAGCATGATTCTGTCATACTCTTGATTAACCAAGTCTACTAACTTGTCAAGGATAACATCATCATAAGTTCTCTTCTTACCATTTTCATCAAGTACATCACCTGTTGTGTACTTTCTGAATCTGATAAACTCAGCAGAAGGGCTATCTGAAAGAATAGGAACATGATACCAAGCATACTTTATACTTGACTTTGCAGAGTCAGGGTCTCCCCAATACTCTGTAAGAAGAGCTAAAGTATAGTCCAAATCATCCCAATTAGTATAGTCTACCTTATCAGAGTTCAATACTACTTTATGGTTAAGACCTCTTCTCAATTCATCAGACTTTGCAAGCTGTCTTAGCCAGTCATTTCTCCAATGACCATCCTTAAAGAACCACTCATAGTCCTTGAACTCAGTCTGCATAAACTGTTCAAATCTCTCCTTGTCATTCATAACATTCTTGAGATTCTTAATAAGTTTACCTAAGTAGTTAGGAGTAACATGAGAATAATAAGACTTATCATTCTCTCTGACACTACTCTCAATAGCATCCTCAGTAACTTCTGCCATCATACTTGCAATCATATTGTAAGCAGAGCCAAAAGTATTGATAAGGTCTCCTCTCTTCTCAGTACCATCCTCCCTTGTCTCAGACTTGACTTCACCTTTCTTAATACCACTGAATATGACATTCAATTGTGGTAAAAGAAGCATAATTGGGTCAGTAAATGTGATACCTGGAGCTGTCTTTATATCAGTTAATGCAGTCTTTAATACAGAAGGATTGGCATCAATACCTAACATATGAAGCAACTTCATTATGGTATTCCATACATCTTCTCTCTCCAAGAGTTGAAGTCTGGCTTCTGTATCAAGGTTCTGGAACATATTGTTCAGTGTCTCAGTCCATTGTAAACCTTTAGCTGCATTATCCTTGTTTATTTCCCCATTCTTCTCATATACACTATCATCATCAAGCTGTACTCCATTCTCATAGTTATCTCTCCAAGCATCAAGGAGATAATATACACCTTCAGGCTTATTGATGGCAATAGTTTCCATCTTGAAAGTACCATCAGGCATCATCTTCTTCTTTTGAATCCAGTAAGGCATAAAGTCCTTTCTGAAGTTTTGGTAGAATTGAGAGAACAAAGTCTCATCACCTTGAAGTAACTTGGTTACTTGCTTAACCCAAGGCTTGATTCTTTGCAAATCCTGCATCAAAGGAAGCATATCATCAGAGTTAATCATGTTCCTTAACTTGTCAATGAAAGTAGCATGAACATAGTCAGCATCAAGGTATCTTGTGAAACCTAAATCATCCTTTTCATACTTGCCTCTATAGTCAAGTTTAGGTACTTGTCTGATTACTTTTCTTACAGCTTGTGACAGAGACTCATGTGAACTTACCTGTCTGAAATTAGTCATCCATCCATCCTTATAAGCCTCTTCTTGTCTCCAATCCTCTGCTTCATTATCTACCTCACTGTTACCATCAGGGTCATCATCATTGAGGTTTGCATCAGCAGGTGCAATGTAGTTAGGGTCTATCCTAATACCCTCAGTCATTACAAGTAAAGTACTTGCTTCTTCAGCAAGAGCCTTGTAGACATAAGGGTCATCAATTATCTTCTTATACTCCTGATTCTTATAAGCAGCTTTCTTCTTGGCAGCTTCTAATTTCTGCTCATCAGAGAACTTATCTGCACCTCTCATAGAATTGATTGCATTAAGTTCTTGCTGTATTCTGCCCTCTTCTGTATCTTGTACATAAGAATTGAAGATGTTAGCTACTCTCTTGAATATACCAGTAGGAGTGTATTTCTTTATAGCAGAGAATCTATCCAAGCTATTAAGCTCAGCCTGTAATTCTTCCTTCTCTACACCACTGGCATCATCAATTCTTCTCTTCAAAGAATCAGTCATTTCCTGCAAGGCATTATCAACTTCATTACTGAAGAATCTTGCAATAAGTGTCACTCTATCTCTTCTTGTTCTTGGGTCAAAGAGTAAGTCCACCTTTTGCTGCTCCTCAACAGAAGTAATTCTTGGAGTGTCAAAAGAATTGCTAAGTGGGTCTGTAGTTTCCTCTTCTGGTCTTGAAAGGAGGCTAATAGCCTTTTTTATCTGTATGATATTATACTTTGTGCTTCTTCCTTGTTTTAGAACATTATATTCTTTCTCAAAATAGTCTTCTAAGGTAGTCCTTTTAACTATTAAGGTTTCAGGGTCAGTTTCAACAGCAGTACTATCCATCTCACTATACTTACCAGATTCTACTAAATCTCTAATAGATTCAGGAACAATCTTATTTATATTATTCCAATACCCATCATCATAAACATTAGTAACATTACTTCCACTACTATTGAATAAATCCCAAATCTTTCTTGTAGGGCCTCCATAATAAATAACATAAGCACTATTACCTGTAGTAGGACTGGTAAAGTCAATTCTGATTTCTGTTCCATCAACTCCAGGATACATACTTACTTTAGTAGTTCCTTCATTAAATTTTTCTTTATCAAAGGAAGTACTAAGTAATTCTTCTCCCTTTTCTGTAAGAAAACCCTTATTCTTGCCTTCAGTAGTCACATATTTGCTGATAGGCAGAGCAGTAATTGGGTCTTCCTTTCTAAGCTCCTTAATAAAATCATTGAGTTCACTATCTAATGGAATATCCTCAATAGACTTATTATTCTTTTCCTGCCACAGTTCAACCAAGTTAAGTATTGATTGCTCTGTTTCATTAGGAAACTTCTTAGCTAATTCTCTAATTCCTGGTGTTATAATTAAACAACTCATATAATTAAAAGTATTATTTGTGCAAAGGTAAGGAATTTAATTGTAATACACAAGGTATTATGGGAAAAAGTTAAGGAGGAATAAGTGATTAACTTACTCCTCCTTATAAGATTACTCAACAATGTACTTGACACCATTGAATATAAGCCATTTGATTGTCAAGATATTGACTGGTCTAATACCTGACTCTTTATCAGTCCTAGTAATATCCATATCTACACAATCATATCTGCCATCTCTTGATTCAAATTGAATCTTATAGCCTCTAAGAACTCTATCTTCACCTTCTTCATAAGGAAGTACAAGGTTATTAACCAGCTCAGTAATAAGATTCTTTGCTGCATTTGCAACACCTTTCTTATTGTTCTTAACTGTGTCAATACTATTTGAGAACTGCTCTACAATAGCATCAATCTCTTCCTGTAACTTCCTCTTACTCTTAGGCTTATCCTGCTTCTTGAAGCATACAGTAAATACTTGACCAGAGTGTATCTTTTCAAAGATACTCCTAATACCAAGAGTACCATCCTTCTTATCTTCCTTAGTTACTTTTACTGTAGTTTCAAACAGGTCAGCAGAATTAGTATAGTTCTTCAAATAGCTCATACCAATCTGAACCTCTTCACCACTCTCAAAATGAGTAAGCCAAGCATTAGAGCCTGATACTCTGTTCACAATATAGTGAGAACTCTCACTAATAATGGAACCTTGTTTTAACTGATTTATTTGCTCAATCATATCAAATAAGCTTTTCTATATTAGACATAAATGTTTCAGCCTCTTGCTTAATAACACCAATAGTTTTGATGTCTTCCTGCAATGCAGCAATTTGAGATTCCTTCTTTGCAATCTCTGACTCCATTTCTGCATGGAGATTACTTGCATTCACATATGCAGTCTTAAACATAGACTTAATGCTTGCCACTCTTTCACTGAAAGAAGGTGCAGTTACAACTGATTTCTTCGTACCAAAAGCCATACTTTTTTTTTAGTTATTAATATACTTTCTTGCAATAAACTCTTTCATTAGAGGTTCTGCTAATTCCTTAGCCTGAGGATGTGGAGCACCTGTGGTACCTCTTGCTCTTAGGTCAAAGAAGTGATTCCAATCAGATGTAAATCCAGTTACAACCAATTCTGTCTTTAAGGCATTAGGAAGAATAGCTCTTGCTTGTTGGGGTGTCCAAGGATTATTTCTAAATCCTGTCTTATATCTTTTATCAGATATCTTATCTTCCCATTTTTTAAGTAAATCCAAATAATGAGCTTCTGCCCCTCTTAAACTATCTCTAAATAACTGATTATAAGTATTGTCATCATAGTTATAATTCTCTAACCAACATGGTTCAATAAAAGTAAGTTCATTACCAAACTTATCCTTAGAGTAGTTGCAATAACGGGTAGACTCTTGAGCAAATGAGAATACTCTCAATATGTTATCATGGGGACTCTTTATTCCCCATTTCTTTAGTTTTCACTAAAGTTCAGACTATATCATCATCCTATAAATAGGATGTCCAGCACTCTTGTCCCCATTATTGATTGTGCTTCTCAGGGGTTAGTCGTTGAACTTTCCACATACTCTTGTACACTTCTGTGGCTTAGCTACTGATTAGCATGATTTATAACTTTATTGCAAAATTCATATAATTGTTCCATAGTCATAGTGTGCTTACTTATATTAGCTTGATAAGTTACCCACTGAACATTGCCCTCTATATAACCCTTGGAGGAGTCAGTCCTATCTAAAGAAGCTTTGTTTATAGAAGGAATATAGTCACCTGTAATAGCACAGGTTTGGTTTTGTGATATAAATAGATTCCAAAGATATTCAATAGTTACAGAGAACTCAATATTCCTTATCATAGCAGATTTTTTGAGTTTTCCATATTTAGTAGCTGTAAGGTCTCCAACTCTTCCATTCTCAATAGAAAGTTGTTTACCTCTATCTATTCCTGCACATTTAGAACATTGAAAACACTTGTTAGGATTAACTAATTCATTAGCAAGAAATAATCTTGTGTTACCACAGTCACATTGAGCTTTATATTTTACATAACCTCCATCATATAAGGGTCCTTCAATAACAGTCCAATGCTTATATTTATCTCCTACTTTAATATTTAGTCCTCTTCTCCTTGCTCCACAGCTTTTGCAGGATTTAGTTCTTTCAGCCACTAAATCACTTAAACACTTTTCTTCTATTTTACCACATTTACATTGAACTTTGATATATGTATGCCCTCCTTTACTTCTAGGAGTATTATCTATCACAGTCCAATCCCCAAATTTATCACCTTGAATACAATTAAGTTTTCTCATATCTTAGCACATTTAATTTCATGCAAAAATACGAAATAAATTTGAATTATGCAAATTATAAATTTTAGCTTTCCAGCAATTCACTGGATTATTGCCCTAATATTACTATTAGGCGGCACAAAGTTCATGCCTTACAAATTCATGGGATACACCCCTATCACATACAAAGTGTACAGTTACTCTCTTTTCATGATACTCTGTAGGTTCACAAATATATTTCAAATCACTAAGTCTGTCATTCTCTATCAACACCCTAAAGTTAGTAGTTACATAGTGAATAGGGGCATGAGAACTTTCAAGTTTATTTGTTTCTACTTTTGAATAAGGATTGTCATAATAGTAGGTAGAGGCCTCAAGATAATGCTTATACAAGACATCATCTCTATTATCTATTTTAAGATACACAGTACCATGCTCCAAAGTAGATAAATGTTTAGAGTTAATCATTCTATCCACAAATCCTTTAGCAGAATCTTCTGTTATTCTATCTTCCGATTTATAACAGATTCTTCCAGCTTTCTCGATCTGTTTATAAACTCCTTCAAGTCCATTAGGCTGTTCCCAAATTTCAAATGATGGTTTTATAAGTTTCATATTTATTTACCTAAGTTTACTATTATACCATGTTGGCACTTATCTGCTTCTTCCTGTGCCTCTACTTCAGTATCAAATACCTTTACTTCACCAGTCTCAGGATCACTTACTATGGCAATATTATCATTAAAATCTTCAATTACTATGTACCTCATATTCTTCAATTTTAGTATAATCCATGCAGTCTGCACACCAACACTCCCCATCATCTATATCACTTATATATTTATTAGTGTTGGCATCTATCCATGCCCTTACTTGAATGTTGGTTCCACCACACTCACTACAGCAATATCTGATGTTATTCTCATCCTCCATAAATATATAGAACTAATAGTTATAAATTGTCATAGATAACTTCAAAGTCATCAACATTCCAGCCCTTTAAGTCAGAGATAACATTGACATCTCTCTTTGATTTAGGAATTATATAGTCCCAAGCTTTTTGAGGCAATATAACTTGCTCTTCTACTGCACCTTTAAGGTCACAGTTTGAGTAGTCTATATCTTCAAAATACTCACCATCTTCATCCTTTCCAGAATCAATAATTTCGTAATCGGAAACTTTAATCTTGACAGTTTTACTAAGGGTTATACTTACTGTAACCTCAATTTCCCTTTCAGGGTTATCAACCTGATTCCAAGGTGCATTAGAGCTATGTTCTGTCCCTAGGGGATAATATCCACTTTCAGTCATTTTTTTTTTCTTTCTTTTAATGTCTGTTATCAAGTTATTCTCTTTAATTAGTTTTCGAGCAATTACACATTCAAGATTCTCAGGTATGCTGATATGCCTTCCTTTATCATTCACATAGATAGCATGGTCTCATTATACCTGTTACAATAGAAACCTTAAACTCTACTACCTTTGTGAACCCTCTTAATGTATATTGTCTTATACTATACTTCCAGAATGTCTTTATACCTCTCATAAGTCTTCCTTATGGCCTCTTCTCCTATAGGATTAGGCCTATTTGAGTCTCTTTCTATACAGTCTTGAAGAGGTATAAAGAAGTCCTTAAATTCAAGGTCATACTTTGGTCTTACTACACTAGGCAATACTCCTTTTGGGTTATTCCAATTATTAAGCACTGTATTATAGTATTCTAATTCCTTGGGATTGAGATTCATATTGTCAATAACAATATCAAAACCATAGGACATAGAACTCCATAGGAAAGTACCCTTCAAGTCCTTTACTAAGCCTTCTCTACTAGGAACCCAATACTTACCTAACATATTTCTGATGTCATCATTGTTGAACCTTACTCTATGTTCAGGGTCTTCAAGTACCCATTGTTTAGCCCATGTAGTTTTACCACTACCTTGAATACCTCGACATAAAATTATCTTTGACATTATCTTTCCTCCATATATTCTTTATGTTCCTTACAATACTCACTGTCCTCTACAACAGGCTTCCCACAAAAGTGGCACCTCTTTTTAGCATTAAATCCTAATTCAATACTTGACTCTACTGAATCTTGGATTACTCCTCTAATAATACTAAAGGCAATATTCAGTCTATCATTCTCAAGGGGTGTAAGTACTCCTTCCTCAAAGGGAAAGCCTACCATACCTTTCAACCTCCAAAGTATTCTATTCCTTTTCTGCCATCTCAGTTGCTTCTCTGTCATATTATTTACTTTTGCTGACCATAGAGTTCAAAACTAATAAAGCATCTCTAAGGGTTTTCTTTTGAACAGGAGTACAGCTACTCAATTCGCCATACTCCTGTTCAAAAAGATATGACTTTAGATGGTTAGATAGTTTCAGAGTCTCCTTAGCCTTTGTTTTAACACTAACTTTAATTCCACTCATCTTTCTGCACCTCCTTTGATGAAAGAAAGACTCAATGTACTCTGCATCAGGAAATGTGGCATAGACATCATCCCAAGCTGCATCTCTCTCATGCTCTACATTTTACCTTCTATTTGAGCTATTCTATCATTTATGTAAAATATAGCTTTCTTCAAATCCTCAATTTCCTTCTGATTGTCAGAGAGAGAAGCATCCTGTTTATGTCCTGCCCTGAGTATATACTTAATAGCATTACCCAAGCAGAAATCCATGTGTCTTGTTACATCAATCACCTCAATTCCACACTTATCCTTGAGCCAAGTGTAATGTGGAGGATGATTAACACTATCAATCTTCTGTTCCATATATTGTTTCATTCTGCATAATATAATGAATAATTTTCAAATGAACAAAAATTTTATCCTGAATTTTTGTTTGTTTCCCAGTCTAAAAGTTTCACAAACTTGTCAAAGAAGTCCTCCCTACCTCTGACATACAAATGCTTAGTATTATAATCCTGATAGATTAGTGCATCAAACCACTTACCAGATGCAGGACATTTCATCCTACACCTGAAAAGTGGCAAATATTGATGGCCATTCTTAGGATATACATACATTCTGTCTCTCAGCTCTTTCCGTCTTAGCTTTACTACATACCATGCACCTATAGAACATAGTATGAATACTACTATGGGAATAGCTATCTTACATGCTTCCATAATTCAATGTACCCAATAGTCTGGAAGAGGACCATTATCATCAATGCAATCTTTATAGCTCTTAGGTAAATCTTTTATCTTATAAGACTGATTAGTTCTAGTGTTTACTAGAATATCTTCCCCCATAGAAGCTATAATATCACCTCTAATCATAATTCTCTCACCATTAAGTTCAAAATCCTTTATACATATTTTATGTCTAGACACATCTGCATCCAGTTTTACCCTATGGACAAAGTATGCCCCAGACCTGACCATTATATCATACAGTACCTTAGCTACATCTTCTGCTATCTCTTCTGGAGCTTCACAGTTGATTTCATCATAAGGAGTTACAGTAATCAACACTTTGAATAATAAGTCATTATGCCTTAAGTATTCAAAGAAGTTTATCATGCTCACCTTATAACATAACGCTCCAGTATGCTGTATGGGATAATTGACAGATTGCCTATCAGAATCAGCCCTCCTCTTAAAGAACTCTTTTACCATCTGCACTGTGTCACATTTGGGAGTATCTATTTTCATCTCCCTGTAGTAATCCCAAAATCCAGGTTCCTTAAACTTTACTTGTAGTTTCTTGAGATAGTTCCAATCATAGATATAAGCTTTATATCCAACTTTGGGATTAAGGTCTATGTAGCCCTTACTGAACCAGTCCTTCTTCCTGAACTCAATATATCTCTTAAGACCATTAAAACCTCTCATATAATTGTCATATATCTCTTTAGCCCTCTCAGCTGTAAGTCCAAAGTTCCTCATAATGGTGTTGTCATTACCAGCATAGTTGAAAGCAAACTCATAACCCTTAGCCTCACTCCTTAACTTATGATACTGCTTCTTGACTTCTCTGGCTGGCATATCTTTAGGAATTTCAGGAAATACTATCTTTGCAGTTAGAGTATGCAAGTCCTTCTCACCATAGGTAAGCTCTCTAATCATCTCCTTATCATTAGCCACATCAGCCATGATAAATGATTCTTGCCCTGAGTAATCAATACTTATCCATTTATTACCACTTTCAGCTATGAAACAAGCTCTAGTCTCAGCATCGGCAGGCATATTAAGCATATTGATGTACTCAACCTTAGCTGCCTTGTCCTTACCTCCTGAACTGATTCTAGCTGTATCAGTACCTAATGAGTTAAAGTTAGTATATAACCTTCCAGTGTCCTTATCTATTTGTCTAAGTACATTTTCTCCATAGGTACTACACAACTTCTTCATTTCCTTGAACCTTATATAGAGTGGTATAAGACTACATTTATCCTTTTGAGGACCAAGTACTTTAGCTCCTATACTATCTTTATCTTCATCATCATTCTCTTTATCAAGAGCAGTAGTATCGATACCATATTTCTTAAATAGTGGAATAACTTGTTTCGGGCTATTCCAATTAAGAGTGACTTGAGGTTCAAGATTCCATCCAGTGAATAAGTTACCTTGAATATCTATCTTGATGTATTTAGAGTTTGGTTCATGTTCTATTAGCCACTTATCCATTTCACTCTTAATACCATCAAGAATAGCTTGGTCATGTTCCATCTTCTTCTGCCATCTACTCCTATCCATTTTTATACCGCAGTAGCACATATAAGCAATGGGAAGAATAGCTTTATTTTCATATTCCATAGCGGTAAGAAGGCCCTGCTTCATAAGCTGCTTCAGCTGTAGTTCCCTTATCTTCTCTAGGTACTTTACATCATTAGCAGCATAGACTATGACATCTCCTACGAGACCCTTATAGATGATTTGACCTCTTATAGACTTATCCAGTTCTATACCAAGGTACATTTCACCTAGTTTCTTTAGGTTCATATACAAGACATACTTAGCCTTTGAACCCTTTTTGTTAGGGTCTGCTGGTATATAGTCATATCGAGGGCATTGTATTTTCTCCCACACCTCTGGACTTAATATAATGGGATAGCCTAACCACATTAGTTTCTCTGCTAGAAACAAGTCATAGACATTATAAGGAACAATATGATGCTTATAGAGCCATTGTAAGTCAAACTTAGCATTATGGAATATGAAAAGTCTGTTAGACTCAAGATAATCCTTGTATAAAGTAACATCTATAGTAAGACAGTCTATCACTACTTGGAAATCATAACATCCTAACTGTAATGATAAAAGTTTATCCTTATGACAACTTAATCCACTAGTTTCAGTATCAACTCCAACGATTCTGAGAGGTTCAAGTAGAGATAGACTCTCGTCTACCTCAACTATCTTGTAATTCTCATTATCAAACAGTTCTCTATTTCTTGTTACCAGATAAATCATTACTCAAATGTTATAGTGTAACCATAACCTATAATGTAGTCTATTGATTTGACCACTGCCTCAGCTTCTTCAAGATAACTACCTACTACAATCATAGGTCCTCCTGATGGGTCAATAAATTTATCACCTTTATTAGTCTCTCCTACTCTAAATGAAGATGTATCAGTCTTAAGAGCATAAGTCTTGGACTTAATACCTCCAAGATCCTGTACCCTCTCCAGATAATTTCTAGCTCTGTACCTGGATTTAAGTTTTATAGTATCTTCCATATATTGTTCCTTTCCCTACTTCTTATTATATGCTATTAATGAGTTAAAATCAAGAATATACTTGTATTTCTGGAAAAATAAACTACCAAGGATACCATGAATTTGCACACCAGACTCTTCTTTAATAATAGCAAATGCTTCATCTAAATTATGAATACAAAACTCGTTTATAAAGTCCTGTCCCTTATAGGTAATTATCATTTCACAAAATTTAGTATTTACCTTATTACCTTCAATTCCCATCACATCCATATCCTTTCCATCTATTTTCTTATAGTCAAGAAGAGGAAGAACAGAACTATTAATTTGAGAAATATTACTGCCAGTATCTAGTAGAAAGTTGAGCTTTTTCTTTCCATTAAGAAATGTTACTACAGGCAATTCTACCAAATCCATAGCCTCTTTGAAAGACATATTTACCCTTTTACTCTGCTTGCAATAATCTTCTACACCATTAATGATAATAGATAAGATGATTACTGCAAGCATAATACCAATTATTTCTAATACCATGCTTCATGCTTTTTTTTTAGTTACTACTTGATGCCAGAAGTACCAAATCCTCCTCTGTTATCATCACCCAAGTCATCTACTTCCACAAGCTCAATACCTGAACTTAGCAGCCATTTAATCTTCTGCCACATAGTAGCTTTCTGACTAAGCTGTATCCTAAATTGACAGATCCTATTGCCAGTTTCAATAGTAGTCTCTCTCATAGGAGAACATACATAGTGCCATTGATCATTATTACCATTATATGTATTATCCACTACACCTTGACCATTTGGGATGAACAATCCTAACTTCTTAGGACCACTGCTCCTTGAATCAATAATAGCTTCAAATCCTTGTGGTAGTTGCATTGCAACTCCAAGAGGAATATAATAGGTAGGAATCTCTACATCCCTATGACCTACTCTCTCTCCTTCAATAGTTTTTCTTTTAAGGACATCAGCCTGTGGTGCAGGAATAGTAATATCTACTGCCGATTTCAAATCAATCCAATCACCATTCTCACTAATTACAGGCATACAGCCCTCAGTCAATACTTTTACTTTAATTTTCAGTTTCATGTTTCCTAATTAAATTACTCACATTTACTATATGAACACTGGCTGCAATGTGTGCAACCTCCTTCATGTATTAAATCAGCACCACATTCAGGACACTTGCCTTCTACCTCTACAGGTATATACTTAGCCAGTACTCTACACATAGCACTGCTGAATGAAGTAATATTGTCATTTACTTTCTTTGCAGTTTTAATAATGTACTTGATATTGACTCCATGTCTCAATAACATAGAACTATACAAAGTTGCAGCTTTTTCTTCTACACTTATATCAGTATTAAGAAGATTAGCTATTACCAAGTCTTTTGAATAGAGATTATATACTCCTTTCTTCACCTTAGTAATCTCTCCCTTAGTATCAGTTGGCTCTACATTATGTTTAAGTCTAAATACAAATACCTCATAAGGTTTATCCTCATACAGACCAACACATACTATGAAGTTCTCACCTTTAACCTTTATCTTATGAATGTCACAAGGTAATACTGTAGGTCTCTTAGGAGCACCTGTTACAAGAATACTATCAGGTTTCTTTACAGTCAAAATACCCTCTCTATTACATCCAGCCCTATAAATAGTTACTCCCTTCAATCCATTCTTCCATGCTTCTACATAGATGTTATATACATCATCAATAGTAGCTTCATTAGGAAGATTAATAGTAGAACTAATACTTGCATCAGTATATTTCTGTAGTACAGCCTGCATCTTAATCCTGTCAATAGGAGCTATATCCTTAGACTCTACAAAGTAGTTAGGGAGTTCCTTATTATCTTCTGCATTATTAACCATATCATTAAATGATACAGTACCAAAGTAATCATCAACTATCTTGGCATTGACATCATAATAGGTATCTTTACCATTCAATGATTGAGTCTTCCTTATGTACTTCAATGCAAAGTTAGGCTCTACACCTGTGCTTACTTGCAGCATTGTTGCAATACTTCCAGTAGGAGCACAAGTAAGGAGTTGGCTATTATGAAGTCCATAAGTCCTGATGTCCTCTACCATGTTATAAGGAAGATTGAAAGCCTTGATAAATGAAGAATCAACCAATTTCTCCTTCTTACACATGGGGTAGCAACCAGCAGTCTTAGCCAATTCAAGTGATGCCATTACAGCACTTCTTGCTATAGTCTCATATATACTTTCAGTCACTTTAATAGCTCCTGACGAACCATAAGTAACTCCAAGTTTGATGAGCATATCAGCCAGACCCATAGTACCTAAGCCTATCTGTCTCCAGTTCTTAACTGACTCTCTTTGCTCATTCAAAGGATGAAGCATCATACCTTCATTAAGCACCTCATTAAGACCTAATACAGCTATTGCAACAGCCTCTTCAAGACCATCCCAATCTACATTAGCTTTATCAGTGAATGGGTCAGTTACAAACTCACTAAGGTTAATACTGCCTAATAGACATGAGCCTCCTGCTGGCAATGGCTCCTCAGCACAAGGATTAACTCCTGCATAGGCAAAGTTATCATCATTATTAAGCATATTATAGCCTGTAATCCTATCCCAATAAAGGAGACCTGGCTCTGCCCATTCCCAATTTCTTTTGGCTAAGAGCTTTAACAAGTCTCTTGCCTTGAAGGTCTTGGTTATAGTACCTACCTCAGGACTTGTAAATTCAGTTACCCAATCCCTATCATCAATAGCTGCTTGCATGAACTCATCAGATACTCTAATACTAATATTGGCCTTTTCACATACACCTTGTTTAGTTTTGAGGTTAATAAACTCTTCAACATCAGGGTGTTTGCAGTCAATACTAATCATCAATGCTCCTCTTCTGCCTGATTGACCTATAAGACCAGTGATATAACTGTATAAATCCATAAAACTTACAGCACCAGAAGTGCTCTTTGCTGCATTATGGACTACAGCATTTTTAGGTCTAAGGTTGCTAATGTCTATGCCACAGCCACCTCCATAACTATAAGTTTTTGCCAGCTTTCTTCCTGCTTCAAAGATAGATTCTATATTATCATTAGGAGGAGTAATAACATAACAATTACTGTAAGTAACCTTTCTGTCAGTAACTCCTCTATTTGCAAGAATCCTTCCTCCAAACAGGAACTTCTTATCCTTTATAAGTTGCCTGACATAGGAGTTTCCTCCACTAACTCTGTCAAGCCATTCTTCAAAACTTTCATTGTTTATTTGATATTTCTTATGCCAAATATCCAATGAGAGTTGATTATTTCCAAGCCATTCTACTTCATTCATAATGTATTAAGCCATTTTCTTAAATCATTTAACTTTGTTTCTTCTATTCCCATAGGCACTTTTGGTCTTGAAGAGAGATAGTAATAGAGTTCTTCTCCTATCACAAAAGGACTTCTCATTTCTATTTGGGCATTCTTTCCAAACTTCAATGTACCTGTTGTCTGTGTAAATGGACAAGTCCACACCAATGGGACAAGGATTCTCCTATTGACTACAATAAAATCATAGTCAAGCAGCTTGAAGTCTTTGAAGTATTCATCCTTATCCATATTCTGCCTTATAATAGCCCAATATAGTCTGGCTTGAATATCATATCTCCAATCTACAAAGGATTTATAGAAATCCCACTCCGTATGGGAACTTGTTTTCAAATCTACTGGCTTTACCCACTTCTCCTTATGATTGACTATGATTAAGTCAGCCATGTTTCTATACTTTACACCATTGAACTCTCCTTTGAACTTCAACTGATAGAATCTTTCAATATCTGGTTCAAATGAATTATCCTCTGCAAAGTAGAATTGAGTGGATTTGCTCTCTTTCAATGCTCTTACTGCATTGCACACATCTTGATAAGTCTGAGTATCAAGTATAGTCTTACCGTCTGCTATAAATAACAGATTATAGTAGTCAGCTCCTTTCTCCTTGATAGCCCTAGCCCTTGTTTCAGGTCTCCAGTTCATCTGATAACTCTGATGTTCAGTCTCCTTAATAATTGCATCATCAGGAATCATAATAAGGCTCCTATAAGAATTTCCATACTGACTGAACAAAGATTTTACTATCTTTATAATAGAGTCTGGAGTAGAAGAAAACTCAGCAACTATAAACTTTTTCTTAAACTCTTCCTGACCACCTGTGATAATACTATCTACAGCACTACCAAAGGTAAGAGAAGGTGTCTCTAACTTGTCAAATAGTTTATCTAAGTTATTAAATCCCTCTCTTTCATATTTTGCGAGGATCGAGTAGCTTAGTGCAGGATCTATCCTATATATTTCTTCAGGAACATCCCAAGATATACTTTTCAAAGATTTTCTTTCCATCAATAATAATCTTGATTATATTCTTCACTACTAAAACCATCACATCCATCTTGTTCTGGTAATTCAAATACCTCACAATAGAGATCTATCTCCAACTTAAGTTTTTCCATCCCTCCAAGGTCTGCTTTTAGATATTCCTCTCTAGGATTCTCTCTATTGAGGTCCTTTTTTACTCTAACAAGAGATGAATTAATCAAGAGTTGGAGAGAGTCAAAATCTCTATCATTCAAGAATTTATATGCAAGCTCTATATCTCCTTCAGGTAATGAAGGAATTAAGGCTCTTATTCTGCTTACTGGTTCTTTACTATTCATGACCTTTGATAATTTCTATAGCCTGTAAAAGCTGCTTCTTGGAATATATTTCAAAATACATACTTTTTTGTCCTGTTTTTATATATATGTCATCAAGCAACTTCCTAAACATCTTTTTCTTATAAGGAAACACATCATTAGCGAATCCTTTACACTCTATCCAAATATCCAAATTATTATACCTTATATATATATCTGGGGTATATGTAATTGGTGGAACTGACTTATCACATAACCTAAGCTCTTTGCCTCTTTGCCCGCCTAGAGATTCAACTCTTTTCTTCTGTTGTACATCAGTCTCTTTATCATAAAAGGGAGTTATGGGAATAAAGGAAGGAAAGATAGTAAACTTTCTTGGTTCATATTCAGGCATAAATCCTTGCTCTTCAAGATAAGTAAAGCATGACTTCTCTAATACACTTTTAAAAGTTACATTCTTGGCAGTACATATAGTGGCATTCCTAATTTTCTTATTTGTCACTCTTGAATAATCTTTTAAGTAGGTCTTTAGTGATTCTGCAAGCAATTTTAGCATCATTTATAGATCTAAATGCTGCGAAGTTTCTATAGTTCTTGATGCAGGCTTTGTTAACTTTAATAATTCTACCACTAAGCATAGAAATTGTATAAATCTCAGGACTCTTCTCAATATGATCCTCGTACTTCTTATCCAACTCAATAGCTATTTCTCTAAGTAGCATAGAGAGTACAGCGGCAGGAAAAATAGTGGCTATGCTGTTAAGATAGTTATATATCTTCTCAATCCTCCAGTAAGATCTCTTTTTAATCTTCTGAATATAGTACCCCAGATCCATAGGAACTTCATATTTAATTGTAGCAGATTCTGCAGGCTTGATAGTAATAATGCCATCCTCAAGAAGCTTAGGAATAGTATCCTTAGTTACTACAATATACTGAACTGCAGTATTCTCACCAGAGAAAGGGTCTACTGTCTTAAGTACTTTAATCAGAGTATCTCCAATCTGTACTTCCTTACCATTTGTCAAATAAATCTTTTCCATTTTTTTTTGTTTAGTATTAATATTCTTCATACCATTTTATAGGCACACCATAAATCCCTTTTACCTTATTACTTATATCAATGAATAGCTGGTGTGGCATCTTAGTGTTAGTTCTTGCAAAGTATGTAGGATGTTCTATTTCAATTATATGATTAAATTTGCTGTCTATGTAGGGTTTAAATGTAGAGGCTTGCTTACCAAACAATACATATACTATAGCTGTATCATAATTAGATAGATTCTTTAAAAGTTTAGCAATAAAATGTCTCCATAACATAACATGGGAACCTATCTTATTTACTTCTACAGTAAGAGCAGAATTTATCATTAGTATTCCCTGCTTAGCCCAACTTTCCAAAGTCTGGTCAAAGATAATATTATTATGTGGGATTTCAAAATCAATAATAGCTTCCTTAATAACATTTAGCGAAGGAGATAAGTTATCCTCATCAACTTCCTTTCTATTCCCGAATAATACTCCAGTTGCCACTCCCTTTTGTGGATAGGGGTCTTGACCTAACATAACTACTTTCAAGTCATTGAGAGGGCAAAGCTCAAATGCTCTGAATACATCAGATTGGGCAGGACACAAAGGCTTTCTCCTGTATTCTTGCCCAACCTTAGCCATTACATTATTAAGCTCTGTCCTATCAATTACCTTCATCCAATTTCCAAAGTATTCATCTAATGTCATATCAACATCATTATGTCATCAATATTGTCAATAAGGCATTCATTCAGTGCATCATTAGAGCAGGCAGATGGAGTAGGTTTAATAGGTTCTACAAAGAACTTATTGAAATTATCTACTATGACCTTTACTTTCCTGTCCTCTGGATTACTGCTGAAACTGTAATTGTTTCTTGGGAAATTTATATCCCTACTTGTATAATAGGGAATCAATTTCTTGATGATGCCTTTATTAATCAACTTATCAGACTCTAAGAATACTTTGGGGCTGACATGGCACACAGGCCTGTAATAGACCATAGCATTACCATTATCCTCAGTATGTACACTTCTTGCAGTTAATGTACATAATAGTAATGGAGTGTAGCTCTCATCAAAGATGATACCTTTACCACCATAATACACTTCACCCTTACTGGTAGTTATCTTCTGCAATCTTTTACCATATCCTACATTAGTAAATAATTGAGTTATGATACTATTAAAGGTTCTTCTTTCTTGGCTTGGTGTATTATCATATAATGGCAATATTATCCTCTTGATTCCCATAATTGAGGGATAAGCCATATTGTCTGAAACCAGCTTTTCAAAGTGTTCTCTTGCAATCACAGGTATCTCTACCTCATCATTGTTTACTTCAATGACAAGACTTCTTCTAAATACATTGTTACTATCAAGAGACAGATTCATTTCAAGCCGGTTTGGATTATTAGACTCCCTGCTATTGAAAACACCCATTACATTATATGCAAATCTTGGGTTAAATTCCATTATACTTCAGTTTTAAGATACATTGTTTCTGCATTATATGTGGTAAGGAATGGCAGGTCTCTATCAATGAGAGGCTCACATTGATTAGCACAGAAGTTTACAAACAAATTAACCATATAAGATGCAATCATATTTGCACAGAAGGTAGTTTGTTTATAGGAGCAGATAGTTTCATCAGCTTCTGCATCAGAGAATAGGAACTCATTATTGTACCTATTGATGTTGTACTCATCATCTCCCTTGATACACAATACCTGAAACTCTTCTGCTGCTAATCTACCATCAATAAATAAGCAATTCTTTCTCTCCTCTTCTGGTTTGGATTGAACATGATTTACCCATTTATTAAAGAAAAGTCTTCTTGCTGCCATGTTATCAAAGCCACAAATCATGATGTCTGATGCCTCAGATTCATCAGTGAATCTTTCACTTATTGCAAAGACACTGCTGTAGCCAGCATAGTTTCTAATCATCTCAGCCAGTGCAGATACTTTAGGTCTACCTAAATCAGATTGACCATATAACTGACCTGACATATTGACAGTTTCCACTATGTCATCATCATAGATAAACATGGAAGCTGGCTTCATTCTTGCCAATAAGAAGCCTACATAACTACCAATACCACCTACACCTGCCAAAATGACAGTCTTCTTCTGAATGTTCTCATACCAAATGGCAGAACTAAACCTACTTGTAGCTTCATCCACAAGCAAAGTTGCAGAGTTTGTAGGTATCTCTTGATGTGCATCTTCTACAGCTTGGTCAAGAATAGCCTGTTCTTCCTTTGAAAGCTCAAATCCAGTATCCTCTTCCTCTATTGTAGCAGAGCCATCTGTTCTTTCAGACCAAACTTCCTCAATTATTGTCTTAACATGTTCATTGACATAGAATCTGCTCATTTCACCATTAACATTGTTATACACAATCTTATAAGTGTCAGGAACTCCATCTAAGGCAATGACACTACCAAGACTGATAATATGCTCCCTGATGCCAAGGATAAGTGCACTGATTGAAACAGTGGAAGCATATCCTAATCTACTGAACTCACGGACATTATCTTCATTGAGGCTCTCCATAAGAGAGTTATATGCCTCAGTTGCTTCTTGGACAGTCATTGGGCTGCCACCTTGAATTATTGCTTCTTCACTCATAATACTAAATACTTTTGAAGTGCATCAATATACCCTTTGATATAATCATTTTCAGGGAGTTTTGTAAGCTCCTCTATCATATCATAGGCACAAATAGCACAAATTTCTGTTTCATCAAAGCCAAGCTCTTCTAATTTCTCATCTGTTATATACCATGTCAGATACTCTGTATAGGTCTCTGCCCATATCTTAAAATTATCCATGCCAACTTTGCCTTTACCAAACCTCTTTTCATACAGTGTAGGCATTGACTTAGCCCATTTAGTAATGTCAATCTTGCTATCATTAGAAATGATAATACTACCTGTAATCAATTGAAGTACAAGAGATTTCAAAGTAACCTTATCAAATGATACATAACCATAAGGTATGTCATATCCCTCTTCAAATGGCAAGTCATCTGCATTATCAAAGAGAGTTGACTGAACTATCTTAGGCTTATCAGCTTCCTTCTTGACAAGATTTGCTGGACCTGCCTTTGTACCATAGGAATTAGCAATAACAGATTTATAGCCACCTTGATATACAGGTGTTTGAGCTTTCTTGGCTTTCTCTGCCCTTTCTGCTTTAGCTTGCTTGATTTCCTCAAGTCTTGCTGCCATGTCTGGAAAGGAATAATTCTCACCTTCCTTCTCTATTTTAAGGTAGAACCATTCAATTTCATCTGCACTGCTTACATATTCCTTAGTATCATGCTTTTCACCATCACCAAAGAACTCATAAGACACAGACTCTTTAACCTGCTTTGACTTAACTCTCCTTGTAATTGCAGCAGTATATGAACCTGCATTATTTACAATGAGAGACACAAAATTGTTCCTATCCCTACCTTCCTCCTTTAGAGTAGCAGTATCTGTTTCACTAAAGAAAGTACTCATATTGTTATGGGAATGTATAAGACCCATTTGGCAATCAAGTAACTCAGGATTCTCACACATATAGGCTATCACATCAGGATTCATATCAAACTCTGTATAGGCTTGAGTACCAATATCCATAATGTAAATATCCACACATCTTATTACAAGGTCATTATTCTCAAATGAACCTTCATGTGTAAAGAATAATGTACCTGACCATTCAGTACTCCACACCTTTTGGCAGGCAAATCTTATCTTTCTCTCCACTTCTGCTGGGATAATCAGCTTATAGTTATAAGTACCTGACTTCTGTACCAAGCTGATTACTTTCGTGGGTTGCTTTACTTCTTCCATATCTATAATTTAACACTTTAAGTATTGTTGCTAATATGTATAGTGCAGTATGAGTATTAAGAATTATACTCTTATTCTCATTCCTTACCTCAGCAATATCTGTAATATCAACAGTAACCTCTCTTCCCTTGAACATGCAAACCTTCTTGCCTATATATTGAGCACAGTTATTTACATTGTTCCTACCTTCATCATAGTAAATCTTCCCATTATCTATGATACACTCTTTCAAGATACCTTCCCTCTTCAATTCTGCAAACTTGGCAGTTAGCTCCTCTTTATTAAACTGGTCATTATACCACTTAATAAATTCATTGCTAATAAGTACAATAAACTCAATAAGTGACATACCAATAGAATAAGAGCCATTTACATAATTGAATTTAAGTTTCTTTGAATTGATAAAGCCTCTTACAAACTCCTTCAACTTATCAGAACTAAGAGTATTCCTATAATAGTAGTTTGGTGATAGATATGTAACAAACCTGTCTACACCCATCTCCATGTTATAAGTACCTAACTTTTCCAAATATTTATAAGGTCTGCCAACAATGGATTCTACAGTTACATACTTACTTAGCTCAAGACAAAACATATTCCACATGTCCTCATCATAATCCCTATTAAGGGCACTAATAGTACCATTGATGGGACCACTGCCTGTGCAAGGATTCTGAAAACTGGTAAAGTCATTTGTAGGAATGCCACTGATATGACTGTGCATATATTTACTGCTAATGTGAAGCATAGTATATTCTGACCTGTTAAGTGTAAATTCACCATTCAATGTGCCATTATACATTACTTTTACCTTAGCCCACAGATGGTTAATATCCACAAATCTGTCATGCTCATTAGTTACTCTTACATGAGGAAAATGTACAAGAATGAATATGCCATTGAACTTAGCATTACCAATTCTTTTCTTTACTGTAATATTTGTAAGCACATTTACAACCTTTTCTACCTGGTCTCCAGGTAAATCAGCAATAGCCCATGTCTCATACATACTCCAGTCATTCCTGTTCATGCTTACAATATTACCATCAGGGATATAAGTAGATAAAGGCGCTATATTCATCCAAGATTTGAACTTGTCCAAACTCCAATATCCTTGCATATCAACTCTATCCTCTCCAAAGAAATCATTGAATATGCTTAATACTCGGAGTGGTCTGTCCATCAAGGAGTTATATAGTTCTTCTATCTTCTCCTCAATTAATTTAATTGTTTCTCCACTCATATTACTGTAAAAAAAAGTAGGTAAGGGGGCATTTCTAACCTCCTCACCTACTATATTATTCTGCAAATTTCCAAACAAAGCCATAAGATTGAGATACTGAGACCCACTTACCTCCTCTATAATATCCTCCTCTACAACAATTAAGTATTGGAGCAGTATTATATCCTAACTCTCTTTGTATTTGAGAAGCTGAGTTATAAGTCTTTACAAGAATATTTGCCCTATATTGTGCTATTTTTAGTCCTCTCTTTTTACTAATTTTCTTTGAAGAGAGTCTTTCTTGAGCACTCCCATAATTTACATTGTAACTTTGACTACACCACTCAAGATTGCTTACAACATTATTAATAGGGTTCTCATCTTTATGATTTACATAAGGTAAGTTGAAAGGATTATTAATAAAAGCCTGTGCTACAAGTCTATGTACAAGATAATGTTTTTCTACATTTTCCTTGTATAAGCTTACAGATAAATATCCTCTGTTATTCTTGTGCTTGCTTAGTAAAGCATTCCTACTTAGAGATTTCACATTCCCTAAATTAGAAACTTCATATAACCCTTCATATCCTTGTATAGGTCTCCATATTTCAACCATATAATTTAGTTTACAAAATTAAACATATCATTAATCTCATCATCAGAGTAAGGAGAAGCTGACTTAGGCTTATATTCCTCAGATGGTGCAACTTCTACTGCACCCCCAAGAATATCAAGCACTTTCTCTTTCTCATAATCTTCAATTGTGCCATTGTCCTCAAGAATTTCCACCAACTTGCTGATAGCAGCTCTTGCTACAGTATCAACATACTCACCACCATTACTTGTAGGTGCTACAGGAGCACTTACTTCAGGAGTGTTTACAGGTGCTTCTACCTTTTCCTCCTTCTTAGTCTCAGCCTTAGCTTCAGCTTTAGGAGCAGCAGGAGCAGGCTTTGAAGCACCATTACTCTGTACCAATGCAATAAGGTCAGCAGTCTTACACATAGTGAAGTTCTTGCCAAACTTCTTTACACAAGCATCCTGCAAACCCATAGATTTGATAGCATTGTATACCTCAGCTCTACTCATTGCAACAGCACCACTTCTGATTTTCTTGTTGGTATTAGTAAGCATAAATACCAACTCATTGGTAGTAGTGCCTTTCCAAGGCACATCATGAGGAAGAACAGAAGCATCATTCTTAAGTTCTACTTTAGAAGTACCTTCAAAGAAGGTCATACCTTCATAGTCAATACCATTGGCTCTCAGGTCACTTTTCAACTCAGCAAGGGTCGTGGCTGCTGACATGATAACACTCTTTTTCTGATTCTTAGTCTGTACGACTGTAATTTTTCTAACATCCATAGTCTTTTTTTTTATGTTTCACAATGTTTTGAGCTTCCATTTATAGCCATACGCAGTAGCATCATCACTATTACAGCTTCTGAGAATATTCTTTATAGCTGACCCTCTATTAGGGCAATTTAGATGTCTCACTGCTTCTGACAAACTGGGGAACTCCCTTATTAATTCTTCCATGATTGAGTATTGGATTACTGGAGTACTTATTAGAGGATTATTATGTAACTTTTCTGATAATTTACTATTTCTGTTTCCATAATTCAGATTATACTTGTGACTACACCATTCAAGATTATTTACAGAATTATTACTTCTGTTTTCATCTTTATGGTTGATAATCCTATACCCATTAGGATTAGGTAGAAATGCTTGAGCCACTAATCTATGTATTAAAAGATAGTAGCTCCTTTTATTACCATCATATAAGTTAATACCTAAATAGCCATTACTCAACTTGTGAGGAATTAGAACCTTTTCTCTGCCAGTTTTATTGTAATTGAGGCTCTTTATTTCCCCAGTATTGCTCACCATGTAATTAGGAAATCCATCTATTTCTCTCCATTCCTTCATACCCATTCAGTTTTTTTCTTTCTTTTAATCTATGCAAAAGGGCAAATCATTCCAATCATTGTCCTCTTGTCTTGAAGAGATGAATAAAGGCTTGATTATTCTAAGGAACTCATCTTTGCCCTTAGCTTTATACAAGTCTGAAATATCTTTCCCTTCATTAAAGGGTGGTAATACTACATTAGTAAAACCTGTTTCTTCAGATAATTTCTGAGCATCTTTCAATCCTGGCTCATCATTATCTAAGCAAATGAAGACTTGTTTATATCTCCTTTTCAGTTCACTAATTGCAGTATCACTCATCCTATATCCCTCACCTTGAATGGCAAGAGATGGAATACCTGTATTAGCCCATAGACATAAAGCATCTTTCAGTGAAGAACAGATGCAAATCTGTTCCCCATATTCAGGTACTTTAGTCCATAGGCTTACTACAGAATTGTCATGCTTGTTACTCCACTTATAACCAGCTTTATTGAAAGGCTGGTATATCTTTAGAGTAACTTTACCTTCCTTGTGTTCTACATAAGCATAGGCATACTTATCAGCATTAAATACATACTTATGCCCATCTTTCAATACAATCTTATGTGATATGGGATAAACTTCTGCGTACTTGAGCCAATCCAGAGTTACACCATAAGAGTTCCAATACTCAATATCATACTCTCTCCACTCCCTAATCTTACATTGTAAATCAATACTTTTGTTGTAGGTGTTTGCATCTCTCACAATGCAAGGAGTATATGACTTAATATTAGCTCCTCTGGAAAACTTAGGAATATCCTCATTAATCCTCAACAGAACTTCCTTATAACTGCAATTCCACATGTGGCCTAATAAATCAAATACACCTCCTCTATCCCTTGTGGATAGATCAACATAGTAAATTCTTTTGCCATCAATAGAATAGAGACCAAATGATGGTCTCCTATCCTCTCTAAGAGGACTATTAGTTATAGTTGGAATTTCTGCAATTCCTAAGTAGTATGACAAAATATCTGCCTCTGTTACTTTACTGAGGATGTCATCAAGGCTCACAGAACTTTCTCCCTTAGCTATCATAATTTTTTTTTTAGAGGTTATTTACCAAAGTCCCAAGGAGAATCATCCCCAGTAGGAGCATCAAAAGGCATATCACCACTAGTATTGATAGTATTGAAATTAGTAGCTTCTACTTTATACTCTTTCAAGTCTCCTATAATAAACTCAGTAGTAGGGTATGCTCCAGCAGATTTTCTCTCTTGCAAATCTGCATCCAGCTTACTATAATCAGTAATATTATTTTTCAAAAACATCTGATTATAAACAGCCTGATATTGCTTATTATCATCAGTGGTTCTCACACCGAATAATACTTTGACTTTGTTATTAGGCTGCAGTGCAATCACCTCTTTAAGTTCTTTGAAGTTACCTTTGAAGTAATCTGCAATACTCTCAAGCCTTGCTTCACAATCTTCAGGCTTATCTACCATAACCCAGGTATTGTTGACATATTTCATGACATTAGGAATATTGAGATATGCCTTTATAAATCCAGTAAGCTCTTCCTCACCATGATAAGCAGGTCTATAGTCTTTATCAAGATTAGCTGGACCATTTTTATACATAGGGATCTCATGTGCTTTAGCCTGTTCAATAGTAACCCAAGCAGTTCTACCATACTTGTCAATTACCTGTACTTTGGTTCGATCTTTATTATACCTATATTCATTTCTAATGAAGAAAGCTACTTTAGTAACAAACTCAATACCATTACACTTTTCAGCATCGGTTTTGACAATAAAATCAAGCCTGACATTTTTCACTTTATGTTTATCTTCACCTACTTCAATCTCTCCGAGATATTCAGGAGCATTCTCAAGTTGTGTATTATATAATTTCTCCAATTCTTCTTTGCTAGGGTTCACAGCCAATACAAACACAGGAGCAACACCTGTATATCTTACAATTTCATTACCCTCTTTGCTTTCTGTACCTTTACTAAAAGCCATAAAAGTGGAACCTGTTTTCTTCTTATACATAATTATTGTTTTTATAAGCTGTTTTTTATACTTTCAAATCTTCTTTATTATCTCTCATGTATAGTTTACTACTCATTAAAAGGATCTATGGAGGTATCTATTCCTGTTTTTACCTCTACTTCGGGAACTTTTTCGGTATTACCTACTTCAATAATTCTATATTCAAGTTTAGGCTCTTCTATATGAATCTCATATACATTAGCCTCTTCATTGAAGATAACTACTCCCTCTTTAGGTTCATAAGTAGTTTTCTTGATAGGTTTGCCCTCCTTGTCTACCTTACCAGTATCTTCTACTCTCTTAGTAACCAAATCTTCACTGGTATAACCGCCAGTAAGGGCTTTGATGCCCATCTCATGTCCTTCAATTTCCTCAGTCAGAGCATTATACTCTGCATTAAGTTCATTAATCCTGGCAGCGATCTTATTCTTTTTAACCACCAGAGGATTTACATTCATTGCAATCCTTTTTACTGATGCAAACTGTCTTACTGACAATACTTTGTTCATACTTCTCTTTGTTTTTAATATATTAATAATAAGTTTCGGATCCCTAAACTATTGGGAGCACTATATAACTCGCACACTTTGAATTTTGTCTTATAATAATCCATAGCCCCTTCCAGACACTTCCTGATTAACATATTTTCCGTAGAAATTACTGATATAAAGGCAGGTATAGCATCTTCCTGTTTACCTTTCTCTCTGCAATACTCAACTATAATTTGCAGAGAGTTGTTGGGGATTTTTCCTTGATTCAAAATATTACTTACCTCTACTACTGTTTGTCTATCCATAATACTCCTTCATAGCTTTAACTACTATTCCAAGGTCATTGGGAATAAAATCTTCAGTGAACATATCTGCAGGAGATTTAGCAGGTATTTCTACCACACCATCCATAAATCTGTGAGTATAAAATCCATAAGTGGCTATCCCTTTATCATCATATTTGATAGAGGAATATAGTACCATAGGAACTACTTCCACAGGATTATATTGATTATCAATCAAATGTCCAACAGTGCTTACTTTATATCCTATAGTGGTTTTATCACTTTGAACATCTTCACTATGAAGGATTAAGAATACATTTACATCATCTCTCATGCTCTCAATAGTAGATATGATTTGTTGAAAGTGCATAGCTAATTCTGTATATTTGCCATCTTAACTACCTTTACTTTCATAAAGGAATAGACTATATCTTATGTATGTATAGGTGTTTTAAGTATCCTCTCAAGAGACCAACCCTTATGACTTCTATCATAAAAGTTTTGTAAAGGTATATTATACAGTGCACATAGTTCCTGTCTTGTATAATATTTCCCCTCCCACAGAATAAGTTTATCTCTAGGGTCTACGTAAATCAAAGCATCTTCAAAAGACATGTTCAGTCTATACATTCTCTTCCTCATGGTAGAATAATTTTTATTGAGAATCCTACACCAATCTTTGAGAATATGTTTCTCCCCCTTGTATTCTATTAAAGGAGTAAAATCACCTCTATTAGATGCTTGAACCTTATTATTTGCCCACCTACAATTTGAAGGCTCATAGTCTTTACTATTATCTATTCTATCTATGCTACAACCTTCAGGGCATTGACCCATATCTTCTATAAAATTAGCAAAAGAATCCCATCTTCTGCAACATTTTATATTCTTTATCCTGTAAGTGCTTTTATCAAAGCAAGGAGCATTACATCTACTTCTCATTGCTTTCCAAATTCTGTACTCTCTTGGATGTTTATTCTTTATCTTCATACATTTACCCTTTTAGTCGTTGAACTTTGATGCTATAACATAGCACCCTTAGCTGCTGATTACCCAATCCTTTAGTTTTCAAACATTCAAGCTTGCCATTACTGGCTACTTTGTAGTCTAAAGGCTCTAAGGGCTTCCCAGCAATTTGAGTAATTTATACTGAACTATGGCTAATTTAATCCAGTTTCTTTAGCTCTTTTAAAGTATTCCTTTCTCATGATATAGATAGCATCATCTATGATAATGTTATGAACATAAGAGGCATTCTTATCTATACCTTGTAACATGTTAATAGCTTGAGTATAATCATCTATTCTGAATAGATTCTTATTCTTCTCACTGTACAAATTATTACTGCCTTTGAATGGTAATTTTTTGCCAAGGACATTTAGTACCACAGTCTCTTTGGGATCTAAACCCCTGATACTAGAACTTTTACCTGTCCCACTTTTTCCTAATAGAATCACTGCATTTGCCATTTTCTTTTCTTCTCATTTATAATATTATTACTTCTAAATTAGACTTCAAATCTATGAGATATTTCTTACTGATGCAACCCTTTACCTAATTTCCTCCTAATATGACTAAAGAAGGACTTAGCAGTCTTGTTAGTTTGATTTATTGTTGAATCTATGTACCTATATACTTCTGATAACCCATCTTTATCATTAGGTCTTGGAAGCTCATTAAAGTAGCATACAGCTCCATCAAAGAACAGAGGACATAGTCCACCACTCTCACCATCTCTATTAACAATCATTTCAAGAAACCTTATGTTATCCCTGAACCTGGAAATGTCATATCCTTCATAGTCCTTGATAGCAAATCTGAATGGTGAAAATAGACCAAGTACTACATTACTATCTCTTGAGGTATACTTGCTATCTCCTAACCCTGCAACCGAAGGTCTTACCCTACCCAATTTGAAGGCCTCATTTCCTTCTTGATCAAAAGCTTGTTGCTGGATTATTACAGGGGAATAATGATACCTATTCCTCAAATATTTAGCACAGTATTCGCTGAGTTTATCCATAGATTGTTTGAGGGTCATCCCTCTTTCAGTATCTATGAGATTAATAGTATCTATCACTATTAATCTATATTCATTAGGATTATCTTGCTCATATCTATCAAATACTTGTCTCTCTTGTATTACCCCAAACTCGTCTTTATATTGCCCAGTCTTATAATAGGTACTGCCATGTTCCTCTGCATATCTAACACAACACTTATATATACCTGTAGGGTTGCAAGCTTCATCAGGAAATACTATATGTTCTTCAAAGTACCTGATTATATCTTGTACCTCTTCAGTATTAATTATATCAAGTATTTCTTGTGGAACAGCCTTGGTAGTGCTTCTTAAGTCTCTTGGACTTACTCTTATCCTTCCATGACTAAAATCAAACAGCAACCAAGATATAAATCTCTGCATAATTCTCTCTGGAGTTTCCTCTAGAGGAAAATACAATATCTTTATATCTATATCTGCCTTTGTATAATAACAGAACATAAGAGGCTTATAGATAAAGGTGTATGACATAAATTGTGATTTACCACCCTTAGTGAATGAAGTTATAGTATAGTAACAGGATTGTTCTATACCTATAAAGTCATTACTAAATCTTTTAAATGGGGATGGAATACAATTTAATTGTCCATCAAGAATCCTTTGCCTTCTAGCATGTAGATTCTTTGTTACTCTTTCTCTTAATGTATTCATTTTAATGTAGATGTCCAATCATTTTTAAAGTTATCTGTCTGGTCAGCATTCTCAATATAACTAATCAACTCCGAATCCCCCTCAACTTCCCCAGCAGCACCAATCTTCTCTTTAAAGATGAAATATTTTAATAGCCTCATATATGTATAGTTACCGTTAAAGCCTTCTACATATTTTAATGTGGCCTGTATAATCTGCTCATCACTATAAGCATCACCATATTTCTTGAAGAATAACTTCAACCTTCTCACAATTAAAGCTACTCCATCTGCCCAATAATAATTGGTGCCGTCCTTCTTGCCTTTTGGGAATATTTCTTTGAGCCTTGTAGCTAACTGAACCAATTTATCTTCAGGCTGCTGATTCTTATCAGAATCTATAATTACAGAATCTATAATCTCTGCACCCTTATTAGTAAGTCTCCACCCAATCTGCTGGAATAAGTCATTCATGTTAGCAGTTATATAACCTTTCTTGATTAGTTCTTTTTGAGCTAAGTCAAGATCCACATTATTATGGATAGATAGGAGAAGCAGTACCTCTCCTATACTAATATTATTCTTCTGATAGCCCTCTTTACTTAAACAAATCATCATATAAGCAGTTTCTCCACATGTTTACTCTCAATATCTTCAGCAATTTCACAAGCCATCATTGCACTTAAGCACTTCTCGTTATAGTCCAAGAGAGATTTACAGCATTCCCTCCATACTCTGTATGCGATATTGAACATTTTAACTTTAGCCCTGCTCTTTGCAATCATTTTACCCTTCCTTTCATCGAAAGTGTCAATGCTATTGCACTTTGCCTTAGCTTTAACAATAAATTCTCCATTATAATTTATATGAGGAAACCTTTTACTCCACATATAATCATTAATAACCATCCATGCAGGGTGTTTTAACATCTGCATACTACACTTAAGCTCACATACTACTATTCTATGATCAATAATATGAAACTTAGTATCTGTAACTACTATTCTATTTTTCATAATATTATTTCATTAATGTTGGAAATTGTCTCTATTGAATCTGCGGAGTACCCCTCAATCATTTTTTCTATAAGCTCTTCTTCTCTTGTATCCCTGAAATAAGGTATGATAATGATAGGGGATTTGTGCCTTAATATTCTGCCTACCCTTTGTTTTACAATAATCTCTGAACTGTTCAAGTTACAAAATATACCTATCCTGCAATTAGTCAGGTTTACACCCTCATTAAGTATATTACAAGCAGTTATATGCTTGATTTTATTATTATTAAACATCTCAAGGTTCTTTATAGAATCCTTGTTCTTTGAGGTTATATTATGTTTACCCAACCTCTCTGATTGTTCAATGCTACTACAAAAAGTCAGAGTCTTGTGATTCCTGAACTTGTCAAGAAGAGATAATACAAGGGCTTCCTTCTGTTCTGCACACCATTTCAATCTTTTGCCTGCTGTTGAAAGCCACAGGTTCTTTATCCTCTCATTTCTTGAATTAAAGTACTTATTCTTGTACCACTCTATGAGTGAAGAGATACTATCATAATAACCTTTCTGAGTAGTGATTATATCACGCCCAAACCTCTTAACCTTGTAGGTATAATTAATAGTGTCTAAAGTTAAAGGTAGTAGATATATTGTAGGCTCAGGTAATATTTCATCCTCTACAGCTTCCTTGAGACCACACTTAATGACCTCAGCCTTGTGGTTGTAGATGAAATAATCCCTCATGTCTCTCTTAATAGTGGCAGACAGTCCAATGAAAGACTCATTGATATGGATAGTCTCCAATACATCAATTCTTGCTTCTGACAAATGCTGCATCTCATCTGCCACTACTATATCAAAGTATGAGTTCTCATAGTTCTTTAGTGACTCATAGCATTCAATAGTAATATAGTCAGACTTGATACCTCCCCATTTCTCAATCTCATCCTTCCAGGTCTGCTTGTGTACAGTTTTAGCTACAAGAATAAGTATAATAGTAGAATGTTCAGTGCCTTTATACATTCTATCACATATATGATTAATAAGATCTATTGCTATCTTAGTTTTACCATACCCTGTAATAAGTTCTAGAATTGTATACTTACTTCTACTAATTGCTTTCATAGCCTCTTCCTGAACTTTTTCTCTCTTCATGATAATTATATTTTCTTACATAGTAGGGTTGTTATCCTTATGATAATCTTTGTGATAATATTACTACCTCTTAATGAGACTACTTCTGTTATACCGACTCCCTTATTTGGATCTTGATTCGCGGTGTAAACATACATTGTCATGAAAATTATAAGCAGTACAATATTAATAAGAGGGATAAGGCCTAGTAGTACAATAAGTATATAGAGCCAGAGTGGTAATTTTAGATCATATTCTTCAGTTAAACCAGCAGGCCCAGAGTATCCTCGATAATACTTTTCAACATGGGTATCTCTTAAAATACTTATTGCTATGATGATTACTAATATACTAATGATATATAACATCTGTTTATTATTACTTTTTGCTTATTTTACTTAGATCAAGAAATGCTGATGTATTTCCTTCAGTAATAACTGTTGGAACAGTCCCATCCCATTTTTCAATCCACATCTTCTGGAGAATTTCTGGAGTAAGTGCTTGACTACGTAATTCATTTGCTTTCTTTTCAGCCTCTGCTTTCACAACAAGTTTTTCTGCCTCAGCCTTTACAATGGCAAGCTCATTTTGTGCTCTTTGAGCTTCTTGTATTGCAGCTGTCTTTGCGGTTACTGCATCAATTATAGACTGTGGGTATTTTAAACCAGAAGTGAGTTGTTCAAGATGAAATTCTTCTTCTCTGAGTTCTTTTGCAAGATATAATTCAATAGCACTTTCAATACTATCACGGTGTGATACTATATAGTCAGTACTGAATTGATTAAGCTGAATCCTAAAGGCATCCTTTACATAATTATATATGGTATTATTAATAACTTCATCTATGGTTTTCCTGTATTTCTTAAATACAATAGAGGATTTTCCATCTATAAGTTTCAATGATACAGTAGGGTCTACTATGAACTCAGATCCATCTTGAGCATTAACAGTAAATGGTTTATAATCCACTGTTTGTACATAAGTAGGATATTCATATATTTCTTCTGTAAATGGGTTATACCATACAGCACCTGTTACTAAAGTAATATCATCCACTCCCTTTTTGGAGCCATATAGATTCACCTTAATACCTTCATGGCCAGCATCAATTCTTTCTCTACAAGATGATGTGATAAACATCATAAACAAGGATAATAGTCCCAAGATTAACTTACTTTTCATGTTTTCTTCTTATTAATTTAGTTAGTACTTTGTTTTACAGCCTATTAAATTCTTCTTGAGCCTCATTGATTGCCCTATTAATCTTAGCTATAGCAAGAAACTTTATTTCATCAAAATTAACAAAGGGCCCATCTATACTCATGTGGGTCTCCGCTACATCATGGTCTCCTATGGTGCAGACCTCTAATAGGAAGAATCTCTCTCCCCTCTCCCATCTTTGTTTTTGGTCTCTAAGATGGGATAATCTCTTTAGTAATTCTTCGCCTTTTCTTATCTTTTCCTCAGTCATTCTTTCTGAATTTAATGGTTGTTAAACATCTTGTCTTGATTGAAATGAATGTTGTAGCCACAAGTATCAAGAATCCAATCATATTCTCAATACTATTGGATGTACTAATCATGCTAAGACTTACATTGAGCATCAACATAAATAGGACAAACCAAAGGACTACTATAAGAATCCTTCTTCCCATATAATAATTATTAATCAATCCTTCTTGTTTACAAGCAATCTGATCCCGTAATATAACTATGTTTTCAATGAACACCAAATGTATTCTACGTCAATAAAATGGCCAAGATGTATAAATTCAGGAACATATTCCATAGTTCTTAGTTTTATCCCACTTAGCCAGTAGGTTGTAAAAAAAAAGAACAAGGATATTGATAATACCCTTGTTCTTTGCTATGAGGACTTACCTGAGTCAATCTTCATACACTTGATAGGTATAGGATATACCTCCAAGATGCTTTACTATTCTCTGTAGATGAGATTCAAGTCTTTCTTTTCCACTCATCATAGCCCATTTGTCTGACTTAACCCATGCAGGACATTCTCTACCTATCATAGATAGGTAGGCTTCTTTGCAAATATTTAGGGATTGTCTTGCAGGAATACATTTCCTTGTATAGAAATGTATAGTTTCAGGATTAGTTCCATTCTCATCAGTCACTGTTACATGGTTGGGATCCATTTTGTCTAGGTCTTCAACTAATACATCAATAGTAGTTTTACGAAATCCACCATGCCTACTCTTCTTATTGACTACTTTTTGAGTTGTTTTAAGGCACTCTTCCTTGCTGAACATTACACTTCCTTGAAGTGTAATATTTAGTCTTAATTTAATTTCACTCATGAAATCATTAATTTTGAAGTATTAAACAAGTTATATGCAATAAGTATCCGCTATATCCATATCAATACCTAGAACAAGAATTCCAGAATCGAACTGGAGTCTTACCAACCTTTAATAAAAGAATTACACATGCTTACTGCTTTTTAATGTGGTCAGTTACCCACTGGGTCTGTCTGGATTTACAGCATTTCCACCACCTCATTTTGTTGTCCATAAACAAGGAAAAAGTTGAGTTACCTTCTGCGAGACCACAGCCTATTAATGCTCTTAAAGTCGGATCCTCAGCCTTAGTCTTCATTCAGGCTTTGCACCTTTCTGTTTCCAAGTAAGTGCTACTCAGCCTGTTTAGGCAGCAACTCTATAAGAAGTATTGCCAGTTATTGTTTTGATGTCTTTCCATCAGTCTTTGCATGTTCTCTTATCAAATAATTAGCAATCAAAACCAATCATGCCCCCTTATTGCCTTGATTCTTTTCTAAGAACAAGGTGCAAGCTAAAACAAGAAACAGTAGCTTACCTACCAGCATCACATTTTTGCTTCCCTTCAGGTTCCACTACTTAGTAGAAATAGTGAGCTAAATCCCCCATTGTATCTCCAGTGAGACTCGAACTCACAACCTACAGATTAGAAGTCTGTTGCTCTATCCAATTGAGCTATGGAGACATCTGAACCCTTCCAGTGTTCTTGAATAGTGTAGTACATTGGCTTGCACCAGAGCTATCTTGAAGAGAAATATTTCATAAAATAGTTTAAGAATAATTTCTTAAACTATTTGATAAAGTTATTCCTTAATTCTAAGCTGAGATACAGGAATATTAAATTTATCCGCAATTTCTTGCATAGTAATAACAACTTCTTTAGGTTTCCCCCAAATGATCTCACCATCAACAGCAGAACGAATAGCTACTATATCATTAAAGTGAGTTTCCAAAAAACTATTTAAATAATCCCAATAATATGCTTCTCCATAAGCAATTACTCCAAGACCTTTTCTAGTGGGAAATACTATAAAGAGATTATTGGAAGATTCATCAAATATATGTATTCCCATCCCAGCTTTAATTTCTATTCCATTTATTTTCATAACATTTTTATTTTTATAAGTTTTACTCATAAGATTTGCAGCTCTTTCAAGAAATTCTTCAACATTAGTTACTAGTTCTCTATTATGTTCTTTTGAAGCCTCAAGTCCATAATTATTATAAACTTTTGGCATATAATCCAAATTTCCATCAAAACCATTTATAATTAACAAAGGATTATCCTCAAGTCTTTCTCCACAGTAGTAATTACTGGGAATATAACCAAACTCTTCCAAAATAGGAGTTACATAATCCCATAACTCTTGATCGCATACTATACAAGGTATCTTTTCCATATCAGTCAATCATTAAATAATCTTTTATTAATTGTTCGTTGTATTTAAGGAATTCACCTAATTGTTTCACTGTATGAAAAACTTCTTGTGATTCCTTTCACACAAGCTGCTACTGAGAACAGTCATTAGCCCCAATCTGTCGTACTCCCACCAAGAATCGAACTTGGATTTAAGGTTTAGGAAACCTTCGTTCTATCCATTGAACTATAGGAGCATACCCTCTCTAGAGGACTGATTGTTCATCCTTTAATGTGTTATCGAACCATTTGTAAAAAGTCAATATTTCAAATTCCTCTTCAGGGATTAGCTTGTAGCAAGTATAACATAATACTGCACACACAACGATTGAGTGTATGAAATATCCATTGTCATAGATGCTGTCTACTCCTGATATAAAGAGTATAACTGCAAAGGCTGTTATCCATAATAACACTCCTTTAAATATAAGTTTGAGCCTTTTCATTATATTGTTTAATTTGTTGTTTTCTTTTTATGCACTACATATAAATAAGATAATGGGTAATATAACTCCTAATATGAGTAATGCTATCAGCATACACCCAGATTCATCTCTGGTAAATTGGTGTTCACGCCATTTACCATTAGTATCTTTATCATAAAAGCGGTACATGATTTGGTTATTTATTAGTCATTATTTAATGTTTCAAATATAATATAAAGAAAAAGTAGGCTTAATGGTAAGCCTACTAATAAATATATAAGTAAGTCCATCATTTCTTTCTTTTATATTTGTAGAACTCTTTTCTTGCTTCTCTGCCACTAGAATAAGTAGTCCTTACTATTCTTTCTCTTGTGTAAATAGTTATAGACCACTCAAAGGCATGTTGTCCATCAAGGATTATTCTCCTTCCATAGACATCTACTATGATTTCTCTTATGAAACAATCACAGTTTTTTCGATGATATGTATGTTTTCTTGCCATAGTTTAATCATTATAAGGCTTAACAAAAGTATATACGTAATCACTGTAACAGTAAAAACAGTCATATATTATTGAATAATTGTTTTACTGACTGTGATTTTGATGAGAGGTATTTGTGGGAGGGTGTCATAATGTCATACACCTGACATTTTGTCAGTTTATGTTATTAACTCTCAATAAATCAACAAGTTATAGATTAATGACAGACTGACAAAATGTCAGTACTATCTCACAAAACAAAGGAGATAGGATATAAAGTGTATTCCACACTCTATTATCCTATCTTATTTACTCAATTTATTAAAATCTCTAAATACTCTATTTACCTCTCTAATCCTCTTGTCAGGAAGAGATGTAAATAGAGCACATTTCATCTCACTCTAATCATTAACAGAGTTAAATCCTATTACATATAATATAATGTGTAACATATCTTGGAGTTATACTAAGAGCATACTAATGCTTACTCATATAACTTTTACACATAAAAACTATTAATGTTCAAAGGATTAAACCCTATTAATGCTTAGAGGAAATAAAAAGGAAAGCAGGCATAAAGCCTGCAATCCCTTAGAAGCTTGCCAATACAGGTGTTCCACCCTGACCTTCCTCATGCAGAAGCCAGAAGTTAGAACCATCAGAGCCAGTGACATTGCTGAGCATAGGATGAGCTGGAATGCCTTTGACTGCAACTGCGCCTGTCTTTGCACCATAGGTGAAGAAGAGCTTGCCTGTCTTGGGATTCTTCTTCACATCAATGTGTGATACATTCATTTGTGCCTTGAACTGCTCAACTGTCAGAGTGTCATTGAAAGTTAAATTACCTTGTGCCATAATGCTTAAAAGTTTAATTGTTAATAATATGGTTATTTTAGCCTACGGGGGTAGGACCCCCTTGGGTTAAGTGATGGGGAGGGTGTGGTTGGTGTATCTACCACTTCTGTAAATACCAAGAAAAAAAAAATTAGAAAAAAAAATTTCAAAAAAAAATTCTTATCTCAATAATTCTTTTTTATTTATATATTTGCATATATCAAATTTTTTACATATCTTTGTGCCCTAGTAGAGGTATAGATAGATATACCTATCACCCACGAGGTAAAAAAGTAATGGGTCAGAAGTCGGGTTAGTAGAGAACACTTTTACATAGTTCTTGAGGTTGTCCCCGATACTACTAAAATGATTACTATATAAATTAAGTTGTGTGAGCGCATCTATCTGAGAAAAAGCACAGGGAATCACACTTTAGGGGTATTAAAAGAACGGGCTTAATGAAGTTAGTAATTGAATGAGAAGATTATTAGTCTTTGAATTTTCTTTTTTCTCTAAAAGAAAATTCCAGGGATATTTTATATAAAAATGAGAGTTACAGATTATATCAAGGATTCAATCAAATGGTTATGGCAATTACCACAGAATATACTTGCTTTATGTATAGAAGGTATATTATGTCAAACTGCATATAGATGTGGTATAGTAGATGGCAATATTATTATATTGAGTAATATTTTACCTTCATGTATATCTCTAGGAGATTATATCTTCATCAATGGTCCTATATCAGAAGAATCTATGAGACATAAATGTGGGCACAGTAAACAATCTGATATATTAGGCCCACTATATTTGATAGTAATAGTAATCCCATCATTACTACATAACATAGCATATTACCTATGTAGTAAGGTAGGAATTAAATGGAACTACTTCAAGTTTTATGCTGAGACTTGGGCTAACAGGCTAGCAGGTCTTAACCCAAAGAGAATATAGATCAAACCTAGAAATCAATTCTTTTATATGTCTTCAAGACAAGAGAATGATATTTAAGTTGAAAAGTAATTGAAGAAAAGATTGCATAATTCAAATATTATACTTACATTTGTAATGTAATCCAAGGAAGATTGGTTTTAGGAAATCTTATAATAGTTTTTATAATTTAGAGTGTGTAGCATAGTGGTTAATGTGCTTGACTGTCAATCAAGAGATTGGAGTTCAATTCTCCCACACTCTGCTAATCTATCTACTCTACTAAAGTCCTATCCTACAGAGGTAGGTAGGCAAATGGAGAGATAACTCAGTAGGACTGAGACTTGTCTTGAAAACAATGGGAACAATAAAATTGTTTGGGGGTCGGGACCTCATCTCTCCGCAGTATATATAGTAGTAGCCTAATTGGTGGGGCACTGCATTTGGGATGCAGAGGATGCAGGTTCGAGTCCTGTCTACTATACTAATGGGGTTTGTGGTGTAATTGGCTAACACACCTCCCTTGCAAGGAGGAGTTCAGGGTTCAAGTCCCTCATTCTCCACACTATGTTTTCATGTTTTCATAATGTTGAGCTTTTGCTTGAACCCTCTTTTTGGTAGTTAGAGGTTAAAGAAACTACTTTATTAATGATTTTTGATTTAATAATTATCATAGCACCTTCTATAAAGAAGGTGCTATTACTCTCAAATAAGAGAGTAATATATTGCCACATAGCTCAAAGGAAGAGCATTTGACTGTTAATCAAAAGGTTGTAGTGTCGGAATCTACTGTGGCAGCTATAAATAAAAGAGTAGTTGAGGTATATACCATATATCAACAAAAGGAAATAATGTTTCCATAGCTCAGTTGGTTAGAGCATCTGACTCATAATCAGGGGGTC
>UMAM01002689.1_pt1 | contig 91816 bp, 78 predicted proteins | sample 1963711 | NCBI WGS metagenome assembly UMAM01 (sample SAMEA4835916, study PRJEB28245) | human gut metagenome | biome: gut microbiome; material: fecal sample | place: Denmark | collected 2008
ACAAGATTATGAACCTTATACTTGGACTTTTGCTAAACAATAAAATAAAAATTGAATGAATTGCCTTTTAAACGTTAAAAGAACTCGGATAATGAGCTAAAATCCGAGTTCTTTTTTAATTTTTTACAAATTAGAATTTTTTGAAGAAGTTTCATCATTAATTGTCGTTTGAACTGGTATGGAAGACATGGGCATATCCAATGAATGATAGTTAAATTGGTCTAAATTTTTTTCAAATACAGTTTTTGATTTTTCTTTTCCTCTGCGAATTCTTGCACAGTAGCTCAATGCATTTCCGGCAATTTTAAAGAATAAGACAATTAAAAGTAAATAAAAAATTGTAGATAAATATAAATTAAAATCCGTAGCATCAATTTTTTTGAAAGTGACATTTGGAATAAAAGAAACAGGCATCCATGAAATACCAACAATTAATGGTTGACCAGCTGCTTCTAATTCTTTATTGATAGAACCGACCGTTTGCCATTTTAATCGTGGAAATAAATCAAAGAAACTAGTAAATACTTTGTTAATTGTACCAGGTTTAGAAAATAGACAATAGAACAATAAAAGAATAATCACTAAGATTAGAATGCGTAAAGACCATTTTACGCTGCGATATAAATTTCTTTGTTCATAGTATTGAACAGCCTCAACAAATTGTTTGGGATTGGTGACAATTCGATAACGACATAAGTCGACCATGTATCCATCAATTTTTTTGGCATTTTTTTGCATATGCCGAGCAATAGCCCAATAAATAAAACCAAAAACTAATAAAATAATTGCAAAAAAAGCGACGAGAATTAAAAAGCCTTTTTTTGTTGTTTCAGAAAGTTTAAACAGGTGAAATATCATACTTTTTCACCTCAATCCTTATTTTCATTTTGCCGACGATTCAATTCTTTTAAAACGTCAAAAGTCATGTTTTTTTCTTTACATAATTGTAATCGTCTTTCATAAATGTATTTTTGTGGTTGGTCATAGCCTTTATGAGTAAAAAAGCCTAAAAGACTTTTGATTTCTCCTACAAAATATAAAATAATGGTTTGTAATATCATTAAAACAAAAATGACAAGATAAAAAGGACTGAAAAATAAAGCTTTTGCAGCATTTTTAAAAAAAGTAAATAATTCGCCCATTTTTATCCCTCTTTTCTCTTTTATTTTTTGTTTTTTCTTTTCCTATTATACAGGATTTGACAAAAATATACAATTTGTAAAATAAGATTAGGAATTAAAAATAAAAGCGGTAAATAGACATACTTTTGGTTTGCAACAAGAGGGATGGCAATAAAAAATAACAATACTAAAAAAGTAAAAATAATCAAAGTGCGATGTTTTAAAATACAAATCAATTCTTTGATTAAAAAAATAGATAAAGCAAAGACGAGAAAAAAACAAGCTAAATACAAATTAATCCAGATAAAAAGAAAGATAAAAGTAAAAAAAGAAAGACTAATCACACTAATAAAATAATACAAAGGAAAAGTAGTTTCATATGAAATAAAAAGATGAAATTTTTGTAATTCATTTTTAATGATATTTTGACAGCAAAACGCTTCTAACATGCTAAACAAAAGTAAAAAAGAAAGTGAAAAATCTTGTATAAATCCTTGATTATGAAATAATTCATTTAATAAATTGATGTCATAGAACACTTCCGTTAAATAAAAACTAAATAAATTTGTCAAAAGATAAATGATAGAAAGAATAAAATAAGAAGTGTATGCAGGGATCTTTTTTTTAATTAAAAGTCCAAAACAATCACCGACTAATAGCGTAGGAAAAATATATAAAATCGAAAAAAAAGGATCCGATACAGTGACTAAAAAACAAAGGCAAAGAGTTGCTACATTAAATAAAACAATTTCTTTTGTCTTATAAATGGCTGCATAATAGGTTGCAAAAATGGGCATAATCACTAATATTACACCATCTAAAAAAGGAAATGCTAAACTTAAGGCACTGATGACAAGATAGATAGCCGCAAAGATAGCTGCTAAAGTAATAGAGTTTATTTTTTTGTGCATGTGTAAAGTTCCTTTCTTTTTTTATTTTACTATGGAATAAATAAAATAAAAAGAGATTCACATAAAAAAACAAAATGGCAAATATTGTAAAAAAAAATCATTTTTGTGTTGATATACTTTAGAAGTGTGCTAAAATAATAATAGCAATGAAAAATTGCAATAAATGAAAGGTTTAAGGTTTAGTTAAATGACAGGTAAAGTTAAAACATTCAACAAACAAAAAGGCTATGGGTTTATTAAACCTGAAAATGGAGATGACATTTTTTTCCACTATTCAAGTTTAATCATGGAAGGATTCAAAACAATTGATCCTGACACCGAAGTAAGTTTTGATGTTGAAGACACTGAAAAAGGTCCTAGAGCTGTAAATATTCAAAGAGTCTAGTAATTTTGTAAGTGTGCCGCGAAAGCGGCTTTTTTTATTTACATTATTTTTCAAAAATGACTCATAATAAGAATGAAAATGAAAGGAGTCAATTATGAAAAAAGTAGTCGGTTTTATGATTGGATTTGGCATGGGTGTTTTAGTAACCATGTATTCAAATAAAATAAAAGAAAAAGCGCAAGAAATGGCAAAAAAAGCTCAAGAAAAGATGGATGATTGGAAAGAAGAAGTATTAGATGGAGAAGAATATGAATATAATTACGACGAGCCAATGTCCCATTCTACTACGAATAAATCTAAAAAAAGAAACGGAAAAAGTACATCTTATTCACCAAAAATGAAAAAAGAGGCTACAGAATAGAAAAAAAACTATCTTTCTTTATGAAAAAAATTGTATAATAAAGAAGAGTGGGTGAAGAAAATGGCACAAGAAAAAAAACAAGCAACAATTTATGATGTCGCATATCGGGCACATACTTCTTTGGCCACGGCTTCTAGAGTCATTAACGGAAAAGAAAATGTGGCTGAAGCAACAAGACAAAAAGTTTTAAAAGCCATTGAAGAATTAAACTATAAACCGAATGCTTTAGCAAAAGGTTTAGCCATGCAAAAAAATACGAATGTTGCCATTATTGTACCTGAAATCAATTATACCTATATTTCGCATGCTTTGGCAGGATTAATGGATTGTGCCAATAAATATGGATATGATTGTTTAATTTTTACAACTGAAAATCGCGCTGATGTATATAAAGTTTTAAACAAAGTTTTATCGCTACGTGTCAATGGAGTTATCGTATTTAATGATTATTTAGATGAAAAAGATGTCGATGTGCTAACAGATTATGCTATTCCTACTGTAACTATCGGACTAGATTTAAAGACGAAATCTTCAGTTAGTTGGCATTATAAAAATCAAATAAAAGAAATTGTAGATGATTGTTTAAATAATAAGAAAAAAGAAGTTTTCTTTTTAAAAGTTAAAAACAGTGGAAAAATGGAACAACGTTTATTGAACGCTGTAAAAGAGACATATCAAGAACATCAAAAAGAGTTTACAAATATTATCGAAGTTCCCGATTCTTATAAAGAAACTTATCCCATTATGAGACGCCATTTTTTAAAACAAAAACAAGGGTTTTATATTGCATTGCGAGATTCGATTGCGATTGCTGCTTTAAATGCAGCTATGGACTTGAAAAAAGAAGTTCCAGAAGATGTTGAAATTATGGCGATGATTGGAACAAAGTATAGTGAGTTAACTCGTCCTAAATTGTCATCGTTTGATATTGATATGAGAGGATTAGGATTTGAAAGCATGGAAGTTTTAACCAAACTAATCCAAAATGATAAAAAGATTATTTGTAAAAAATTACCTTTTACTTTTATTCAAAGAGGAACAACAAAATAAAGATTGCAAAACCATTTAAATTTTGTATAATTACAATGTAAGCAAGAAAGAAGTAATTGTTTTTTTAAAAGAGAGCTCTAAAAGTGGTGGAAAAGAGTAAAAAATGATTATGGATACACCTTGAACAAAACTTACCGTTTCTTAGCGTTAATAAGAAAAAGAGGGTATTTACAATGTATGAATTGTAAATAAACTAAGGTGGTACCGCGCATTAGCATCCTTAGAAAATAAGGGCGCTTTTTATTTTAAAAGGGGAGAAAATTATGACATTATTAGAAGAATTAAAACTTAGAGGATTTATTAAAGATTTTACAGATGAAGCGGGATTGAATGCTTTGTTAAATGAACAAAAAATTCGTTTTTATTGTGGTTTTGACCCAACGGCTGATTCTTTGCACGTGGGACATTTGATTCCAATTATCATCATGAAACATTTTCAAAAACATCACCATCAACCAATTGCAGTTGTAGGAGGGGGAACAGGATTAATAGGAGACCCCAGTGGGCGTAAAACAGAACGGGAATTGTTGACTTTACAAAAATCAATTGAAAATAGTCAAGGTATTCAAAAACAATTAGAACGATTTTTAGATTTTAGTGGTAAAGATCGGGCAATGATGTGCAATAACTATGATTGGCTAAAAGACATTTCTTTAGTAGAGTTTTTAAGAGACTATGGAAAAAATTTTACGATCAATTATATGCTTAGTAAAGATGTTGTTGCCAGCCGGTTAGAACAAGGGATTTCTTTTACTGAATTTTCTTATATGATTATCCAATCCATCGATTTTTTACATTTATTTCAAAAAGAACAGGTCCAATTGCAAATCGGTGGCAGTGAACAATGGGGAAATATTACTGCGGGGTTAGATTTAATTAAAAAAATAGAAGGACCTGATGCGAAGGCCTATGGAATGACTTTACAATTATTGACTAAATCGGATGGAACAAAATTTGGAAAATCAGCTTCAGGAGCACTATGGCTTGATGCACATAAAACTCATCCTTATCAAATTTATCAATATTTTTACAATATTGCTGATGAAGATGTCATGAAACTGATAAAAATTTATACTTTTTTACCTCTTGAAGAAATTACAAATTTAGAAAAAGAATTTGAACTTGATAAAGGAAGTCGAAAAGCACAAAAAATATTGGCCTATGAAATTGTTCAATTGATTCACGGAAAAGAAGTTGCTGACCAATGTGTCAAAATGAGTGAAGTGTTGTTTCAACAAAACTTTGAACAATTAACCGCTGAAGAGTTAGCCATTGTATTAGAAGGAGTAAATAGTATCTCCATTCAAAATGATATTTCTGTGTTAGAGGCTTTAATGGAAACAAAATTGGCTTCTAGTAAAAGAGAAGCACGAGAATTTTTAAAAAATGGCGCAATTGCTGTCAATGGACATAAAGTGAATAATGAAAATTTTATAATTGAAAAAAATCAAGCGATTGAACAAACGTATACGGTATTAAAAAGAGGGAAAAAACTATACGCTTTAATTAAACATGAATCCTGATAAAAAGGTTGTATCTTTAAAAAGAATATGCTAAAATAAAGACAAGAAGTGAGGGAAACCTCACTCTTTGTTTTGAAAAGAGGTGAAAGGATGGAAAAAGAAGTACTTGAAAAATTAAGACAACCCATTCAAGAAATCGTTTCTTCAGCAGATTTATTACTCTATGATTTAAGTTTTGTACACGAAGACGGAAATGATTTTTTACGCGTCAGTATTGAAAAAAAAGATCATACGATGGATTTTGCTACTTGTGAAATAATTTCTTCTCAAGTGAGTCAACTTTTAGATCAACTTGATCCGATTGATCATCCTTATATTTTAGAGGTTTGTTCTCCTGGAGCCGAGCGACCTTTAATCACAAAACAGGATTTTGTGGATGCAATACATTCATATGTTCATCTCTATTTTCATCAATCAGTTCAACAAAAAGAGGACTTAAAAGGGGAAATTGTGTCAATAAATGAGGATTTGATTACCATCACATATAAAGAAAAAACAAGAAATAAGACCATCACGATTCCCTATAATAATATTAAAAAAGCACATTTAGCAATCAAGTTTTAAAGAAAGGAAAAAACGTATGACACAAGGAATTAATGCCAAAGAATTATTAAATGCAATGCAAGAAATCTCTTCTTCTAAAGGAATCTCTCAAGATGTCATTATTGAAGCGATTTCTGAAGCATTGAAAAAAGCTTATTTTAAATATAGTAATGATGATACGGATAGTATTATTCGAGTGGATTTAAACACCCAAACAGGGGAAATCAAAATGTTTAAATTAAAAAATGTCGTAGAAGAAATTCAAGATGACGTTTTTGAAACCGATCCAGAAGAAGCAAAAGAACAAACAGGACAAGATTATCAAGTAGGCGATGTCATGGAAATTCCCATTGATATGTCCAACTTTCAACGGGCTGCTGCAATGCAAGCAAAAAATGTTTTTAAGCAAAAATTAAGAGAAGCAGAAAAACAAATCATTTTTGACCAATACAATGATAAAATTCACGATATTATTATTGGTGTTATTGAAAAAGTAGAACCCACTCATTGTTTAATTAAAGTCAATAACACATATGCTTATTTATCTAAATCCAATTGCTTGCCCAATGAATCTTTAATTCCTGGAAGACAAATCAAAATTTATATTGAAGATGTCGATCGAAAAGCACAAGGAACACCCATTGTTGTATCAAGAACGGCACCTGGATTTGTAAAACGCTTAATGGAACAAGAAATCAATGAAATTTATGAAGGCATTGTGGAAATTAAAGCGATTTCTAGAATTGCAGGAATTCGGACAAAAGTAGCCGTTTATTCAAAAGATTTAAATGTTGATCCTAGTGGAGCTTGCATTGGACCGAAAGGATCAAGAATTCAACGTGTTATCTCTCAAATTGGTGGAGAAAGAATCGATGTTGTCAATTATAGCGATAATCCTGTATTATTCATTGCTGATGCATTAAAACCAGCCAATGTCATCGGAGTAAAATTAAATGAAAACGAAAAAACTTCTATCGCAGTTTTGCCAGAAGAACAATATTCTTTAGCCATTGGTAAAGAAGCTCAAAATGTCAATTTGGCTGTTAAATTAACGGGTTGGAAAATTGATATTAAGACAGAAGAAGATGCTAACACCTTAGGAATTGATTATCAAATCGTTGAAGATGTCAAAATCATTGAAGATGCAAAACGTCGAGCACCAAAAATTATGGTGAAAGCTCCAATTGTTGAAGAAACACCAACACCAACTCCAATTATTAAAGAAGAAGTTTTACCAACTGTAGAAGAAAAAGTAGAAACAGTAATAGAACAAGAAGATGAAGTAGTTAGACCAATCAAAACGAGTTCTTCTACGATTAGCGCCTTTAGTGAGTTAGAAGAAGCTTTATCAGCTAAACCAACAGTTACGCAAGAAAAGAAACCTTCTAAGAAAAATTATAAAGAAGAAAAAGAAACAGAAACGGAAAAACCTAAAGTGGCTATTAAGCCTTCTATGGCTTTACCTGTCTATACGGAAGAAGAATTGGCAAAAATTGAAGCGGAAGAAATGGAAGAAGAAGATCAATACGATGATGATATTGATTTCGATGAATTCGAAGATTATTACGATAAATAAGGAGATTCTATGACAAAAAAAATCCCATTAAGAAAATGTGTAGTCACGCAACAACGTTTGCCAAAAAAAGAATTGTTACGCATTGTAAAAAATAATGAAGGTAAAGTTTTTGTCGATTTCAGTTCCAAAGCAAATGGGCGCGGAGCTTATATTACGAAAAGTTTAGACGTTTTAGAATTAGCGATTCAAAGAAATTCTTTAGGACGAGCTTTAGAATGTGAGATTCCACCAGAAGTTTATGAAATCATCAGAAAAAACATTCCTCATGAATAAATTAATCGCCACGATTCATATGTCCATTTTAGCCCGTAAATATGTTTCTGGAGAGTCCTTACTTTTTCAAATTAAAAATCAACAAGTATTTTTAGTTTTTTATGCAAAAGATATGGGTTTAGCTTCAAAAAAGAAATTAACAGATAAATGTCATTCTTATCAAATTCCCTGTTATTGTTTAGGTAATCGTGTACAAATGGAAGAAATTTTTAAAAAGAAAATTGTTGCCTTTGGGATAAATGATAAAAATTTGGCCAAAAAAATGATAGAGAATATGAAAGAAGGGAGTGTGCTTTATGAAGAAAAAAATGAAACCAAATCATAAAAAAGACCATTTAATTTCCAATGTTGCTCATCAACATCATTTAAATAAAAAAGAATTTAAAGAAAAGTTAAATGATGGCATTTTAGTCTATTCTAATTCTTTAACGGTAACAGAATTGGCTGAAAAATTGGGAATTACCCCAGTAGAAGTTGTCAAATGTTTGTTTTTAGAAAAAATTATGGTCAATGTAAATACGACTTTAAATGATGATTTAATCGAAATCGTTTGTTTAAAATATGGTTATGAAGTTAAAAAAGAAAAAATTGTCGAATTAGAAAATTTTGAAGATATTCCTATTGAAGATGATCCATCTATGCTAGTAGAACGCCCTCCAGTGGTTACGATTATGGGACATGTTGACCATGGAAAAACAACACTGCTTGATGCGATTCGTAAATCTCGTGTTGTAGCTGGTGAGTTTGGAGGCATTACACAACATATTGGTGCTTACCAAACGACAATTAATGGAAAGAAAATTACTTTTATTGATACACCAGGTCATGCTGCATTCACTGAAATGCGTTCTAGAGGAGCACAAATTACCGATATAGTCATCATTGTTGTTGCTGCAGATGATGGAGTCATGCCACAAACACGGGAAGCAATTGACCATGCTAAAGCAGCAAATGTTCCCATCATTGTTGCAATCAATAAAATTGATAAACCAGGTGCTAATGTTGAAAGAATTAAATCCCAATTAACTGATATTGGACTTGTTCCTGAAGAATGGGGTGGAAATACTATTTTTAGAGAAATTTCAGCTAAACAAGGACTTCACTTAGATGAACTTTTAGAAACGATTCTTTTAGTAGCTGAAATTGAAGAATTAAAAGCCAATCCAAAGCGTTATGCTTTAGGAACGGTGGTAGAAGCTAAACTAGACAAAGGCAGAGGACCTATTGCGACGTTTTTAGTCCAAAACGGAACGTTAAGAGTAGGAGATTGTATTGTTGCTGGTGTCGCTTTTGGAAAAGTTCGACAACTAAAAGATGATATGGGAAGAAATTTACAAGAGGCAAGTCCTTCTATGCCAGTAGAAATTTCTGGTTTACAAGAAGTTCCTGTTGCTGGAGATAAATTTATGGCTTTTGAAAACGAAAAAATGGCAAGAGAAATTGCTTTTAAACGAAAAACAGCCAAAGAAAGTAAAGAGCGCATTGGAACAACGGCTAGAAAATTAGAAGATCTCATTCAAGAAAGTAAAGAAGGAGATAAACAAGTCATTCAAGTCATTATTAAAGCCGATGTTCAAGGATCAGCAGAAGCAATTAAAAATGCTTTAGAAAAATTAAAAGTAGAAAATGTCAGTGTTCATGTCATCGCTGCTCAAGCAGGAGCGATAACCGAATCGGATGTCTTGTTAGCAAGCGCCTCTCAAGCCATCATTTATGGATTTAACGTTCGACCAGATGCAACGATTCGTAAAAAAGCGACAGAAAGCAATGTAGAAATTCGTTTACATAATGTCATTTATGCTTTAACAGAAGAAATGGAATTAGCCATGAAAGGAATGTTAAAACCGATTTATGAAGAAGTTGTCACAGGACAGGCAGAAGTAAGACAATTATTTAAAGTTGGAAAAGTAGGAACCATTGCTGGTTCTTATGTGACAATGGGCTATATCAAACGGGATTCTTTAATTCGTCTTATTCGTAACGGAATCGTTATTTATAGTGGTAAATTGGCTTCTTTAAAACGATTCAGTGATGATGTAAAAGAAGTTAAAGAAGGTTATGAATGTGGTATGATGATTGAAAATTATAATGATATTAAAGAAAACGATATTATTGAAGGCTATTTTATGCAAGAAGTTCAAAGAGTTTAATGAGGTGAATTAAAATGAACGAAAAAAGAACAGATCGCTTGTCTAGCGCTGTTCAAAAAGCTATTTCTGATATCATCCAATTTAAAGTAAAAAGCAAACAAATTGGTTTTGTTACAGTCACTGCTGCTGAAGTGACAAATGATTTATCTTACGCATTTATCTATGTCAGTTTTATTCAAGATCAATATCAAGAACAATTAGCTGCTTTAGAAAAAGTGAAAGGATTTATCCGAACAGAATTAGCAAAAGAAGTGCAAATGAGAAAAGTTCCTCAAATTGTTTTTAAAGTTGACGAATCAACGAAAAATTATCGTCATGTAGAAGAACTTTTAAATCAAACAAAAAAAGAAGAAAAATAAAGGACTTTCCCAAAAAAATAAAAAAGGTAGAAAATTTTATATTTTTATGATATAATCAAAAAAATTAAATAGGAGGGAAATTATGAAAAAAGAAATTGTTTTGTCACTAGTTGCTCTTTTTGCGTTATGTTCTTGTAAAAAAGATGACGTTACAAAGACAAAAACTTATACATTTGATAGCACAAAAGAAGCTACTTATGAAGTGGCAGATACCTATCCAATTACTTTAAGACAAATAAAAGGTGCAGAAAAATGGAACCCAATGATTTCTGTTGGTAATCCTAAAATGCTTGTCATTCCAGTTGATTTTTCTGATTCTACTTGTGATATTTTAGCAAAAGGATGCGAAGGCACACGGAATGATATTCAAGCAGCTTATTTTGGCACATCAGAAGATACAGTTATTGAAGGACAAGATCCTGATGGCTGGGAATCCGTAAAAAGTTTCTACTATAAATCAAGTTATGGTAAATTGACCATTGATGGCGTAGTGACTCCTTGGTATCGAGCTTCAAAAACTGCTGAAACTTATACTTCTATGTCCACTAGCGCTGCTTCATCTATTTTAATAGAAGCTGTAAATTGGTATAAACAATATTGTGAAGAAAATGAATTACCTTTTGATTTTGATGCCGATCAAGATGGATATATTGATTGTGTGCAATTAATTTATTCTGTCAGTGATCGTTATGGTGGTTCAGAAACATGGTGGGCTTATACTTCTGCTTTAAGAGGAAGTGTTTCTAACTTAGAATCACCACAACCTTACCAATATGTATTTGCTAGTCAATCTTTTATGTATCATGATACGCATTATGTGGATGCACATACCTATATTCATGAAACAGGACACGTTTTAGGATTAGAAGATTACTATAACACATCAGACAATCCAGCATTAAGTCGTCCAAATCCAGCTGGAAAAGTAGATATGATGGACAATAACGTTGGCGACCATAACTCTTATTCAAAATTTGCTTTACAATGGATTACTCCAAAAATTGTAACAGGAGAAGGCAGTATTACCATTCGTCCAATGACTACGACAGGAGATGCCATTATTGTTTCTCCAGGATGGAATGGAACAGCTTTTGATGAATATTTAATTATTGAATTCCATCGACCAATTGGGTTAAATAAAAAGGATTCTGAAAGACAATATGCCGGTGCATATCCTCTTGTCATGACAGATAATGGCATTAAAGTATATCATATTGACTCTCGTCTTCTTTATGTTGATGCGATGTCTTATGACCCAATTGAATATACGACAACCTTTAAACAAGATGCTTTTAATACAACAATTTTAGCTCATTCTAATACTCCTGATAATAGTGGTGAATATGACAATCGTTTAGTTCACTTACTTGAATCATCTGGAAAAAACACTTTCTTTAATGGCGGACAAGCTACCAATGAAACTTTATTTAAAGAAGGAGATACGTTTGGAGCAAAAAAAGGAATATTTGATACTTTTAAATTCCATAGTGGAAAGGAATTGCCATTTGTATTTGAAATTACATCCATTACTGATGATGAGGCTGTAATCACATTTGCTAATAAGTAAATCATTATGGAAGTAGTGCGAAGACATAAAGTCAAATTTATCACTTTGACCATGTTTCTCAGTTGTTGTTTTAATACGAGTTGCTCTTTAAAAAATCCCAATAAAGATTTGTATGATGATCCTTCAGGATTAAATAACACTTTACTTGAAAAGGATCCTGATAAAACGATTGTAGATTATAGTGCAAAAGAAGTTCTTTATATTGTAAATACGGAATTTTCAAAAGCACCTATATTTTATACAGAAACCAGTGGAGATGTAGCTGCAGGAGCTTATAATCAAAAAATCAAATCTAGAAGATGGAAGACAAATGATGAAATCGTTTTAGAAACGCTTTCGACTAGTTCTTTAGTCAAAGTGGGAGAACAAGATTATTTTAAAGATGGAACAGTAATTTCTAGAGAAGCCGATAAGATTTCATCTTTAAATTCTGTGACTTGGGAAACCGATTATGCAAAAAGTGATTATGAAGGATATAAGAAAAAATATGGAGAGTTACCTTCTTATCTTTCTCATTATATCTTTAATGATGAGTCCATTAAAAAAGCATCATTGCTTCATAACGACGAAGAACAATATGTTTATGAATATACTTTAGATAATTATAAAGCGACGCCCAAATACCAAATTAAGATGAAAACAAATGGAGGGTTAGCGGATTATCCAAAGTTTCAAAAAGTTGTATTAACTTTAACCGTTTCAAAAGATTTCATTCCTATTGAAATTGCTGTTAATGAAGATTATACGATGAATAAAACCGTGTTAGGAGCAAATTTACATTTGAGTTGTAATGGACAAATGAAAGAGACTTTTTCCTTTGATGTTGAAGATTCGTTGATTCCTCCTGCTTATCTTGAGTTTTTTAGAGGAAAATACTAAATATTTAAAATAGATTTAATCTTCATTGAATTAAATCTATTTTTTTTAAACTTTTTTACTTCAATATACTGAAAATGAAAAATTTTAAATAAAAAAGGAAAAATAATAAAAAAAATATAGAAATATCTGCTATAATTAATCATGCGTGAAGGAGGAAATAAAATGAATTTTGATTATTCAATGAATGAATATGTAAAAGGAATTGTAAAAGATTTAAATATTAACGAAATTTCTCTTTATATTTCCTCTGATATGAATCTTAACCAAGAATATATTCCCATTCACTTTATTATAAGTGAAAGAACATTATTTGTTATTGATGAAAAAACAGGACAAGTTCAACAATTTCATGCAAATGAAATTGATCGCATTAAAATTGAATATTTTGTTTCAATAGGGACATTTAATATCGTACAAAAGGATAAAATAAGGCCACTTGCTTATTTTAGTAAGTCAAAAAGTCATGAAATGGCCATATTAGAAAAATACCTATTACGCTTCTTAAATGATAACTTCTCTATGGATGAAATAGACAAAAAGAATCTTGATAAACATAATGCAAAAGTTTGTCCAAAATGTCATCGTCCTTATGAACCAGGAACGAAGGTTTGCAAAAAATGTTCAAGCAATAAAAACATGTTTATTCGTCTATTAAAATATGGAATGAAATACAAAAAAGGGTTTATAGGTATTTTTATTTTACTTTTGTTTTTAACAATAGTTGGATTTTTAACTCCTGTCATGACAGGACAAGTTTTATATGATGAAGTATTGAATCGTGAAGGCAGTTTTTATGATCAAATATTGTTATTTGTCATTGTCTATACTTTGTTAAAGATTTCAGGAATTTTAATTGATATGTTTTATGGACGAATTGTTGCCCGACTTTCTACTTATATTTGTTATGATTTAAAGGTAGATGTCTTTCAATCTATGCAACGTCTTTCTTTAAAATTTTATCATGACAAAGAAACCGGAGATTTAATGGGACGAGTAGTTTGGGATGTCGACAATGTATTTGACTATATTCTTACAATTCCTGGATTTTTAAAAAATGTCATTCAAATTTTAGGGATGATAACCTATTTATTAATTATTCAACCAACCTTAACTTTATTAGTTTTGATTCCTGTTCCGATTGTTGCAATTATCTTTGTTAAAGCAAAGCCAATTGTAAGAAGATTATGGGAACAAAATCGAAATAAAGAAAACAAAATGATTTCTATGGTTTCAGATACTTTAGAAGGATTTCGGGTTGTAAAAGTATTTTCTGGAAGTAAAAAAGAAGTCAAAAAATTTGAAAAAGTCAGTGCTGAAGTAAAAAATGCCTTTATACGGCAACGTCATTTTAATGTCAAAGTATATCCAGTTACGCAATTTATTATCAGTTTGTCGGTTATTATTGCTTGGGGAATTGGTGGCTATTTTACAATAGAGGGGCAACTTGAATATGGAAAATTAGCAACCTTTATTGCTGGATTAAATTTAATTTATATGCCTTTAGAGTTTTTAATTAACTTTGTTTATGAACATACAAATCGAGCGATGAATTGTGCACGAAGAATTTTTGAAATCATTGATGGAAAAGCAGAAGTTATAGAAAAAGAAAACCCGATTATCTTAAAAGATATTCAAGGAAAAATAGAGTTTCGTTCGGTTGATTTTGCCTATGAACCTCATTTACCTATTCTTAAAAATATCAGTTTTACTGTAGAACCAAATCAATCTTTAGGAATTGTTGGTAAAACAGGAGCAGGAAAAACGACAATTGTTAACCTTTTAACACGATTATACGATGTCGTAGGAGGTCAAATTTTAATCGATGGAATCGACATCAAAGAGATTCAACTGCAATCCTTGCATCAACATATTTCTATGATTAGTCAAGATACGTACTTATTTAAAGGAACCATTTTAGATAATATTCGTTATGCTCGCCCAGAAGCTACTTATCAAGAAGTCATTGAGGCCGCTAAAATGGCCAGTGCTCATGAATTTATCATGAAATTACCAAATGGTTATGACACCATGATTGGGGAAGGAACAACGATTAATCTTAGTGGTGGAGAACGACAACGATTATCCATTGCTCGAGCTGTATTATTAGATTCAAAAATCATTATTTTTGATGAAGCAACAGCGGCAATGGATACAAAAACAGAAAGAATGATTCAAGAATCAATTTACAAATTACAAAAGAATCGAACGGTCATTATGATTGCGCATCGTCTTTCAACCTTAAAAGATGTCGATAAACTCATCATTATTGAAAATAAAGAAATTGTAGAAGAAGGTACAATGTCCGAACTAATTAAAAATAAAAAACAATTTTACGAATTATACAAAATACAAAAAGAAGCACTTAAACATATAGGAGTGAGAGATTAATGGAATTCTTAGATCCCAAACAAATACAGTTTATTTCTAAAAAAGATGAGAGTTTACAACTTCTTTATCAACAAAAAGAATATCAATCAGTTAAACTATTTTATTGTTTTCCTTTAAAGGAGCCAAAAAAATATATCAGTGTTCGATATGGAGAAGAAGAAATAGAAATCGGCGTGATTGAATCTTTAGAACAATTATCTGATGAAAATCAAAAAATTGTTCAAAAAGAACTCAGTTTTAGATATTTTATGCCTGAAATTACTAAAATATATAGTCATAAATTTCGGCATAATTTACATGTTTTTGATGTTTTAACCAATGCAGGAAGAAAAAAAATCACGATATCCAATATTATTTGGAACATATTTGAAAATCCAGATAAAACAATTATGTTAAGAGATGTCGATGAAAATTATTATTTAATTAAAGAATATTTAAATCATCCAGATAAATATATTAAATATTTGTACAATTATTTATAAAAACGGGGAGGGATAGAAATGGAATTAAAATTGCCAATCCCAGAACAGATTAAAGTGAACTATTCAATTCAAGAATATGATTATGCCGCTCCTTTCGATATTTTTTCAGAAGAATATGTGAATGGATTTTTAGTGGTTGATAAACAAAGAATTCAAATTTTTCATCAAAATGAATTATATGCAGAATATTTATTGAAAGATTTTGAATCCTTTGGGAGTAAAGCAACAATTTATGGGGGCTATATTTATGGAATTCGGCAAAAAAATGAAGTCATTATTGCCGCTTCTTGTAAAAAATATTTTAATCGTTTAGCAAATATTGCGTTAGGATTAAATATTTATTTAAAAGAAAACTTTTTCCCAACCAGTGATGCAGATGAACCTTGTTGTCCTAAATGTGGTCGAGCTTTCCCACATAATTTAAATCATTGTATTTATTGTAAAAAAACAAAGGAAAGTTTTAAAAGATTATGGGGATTTACAAAAAACTATCGAGTCTATATCGTTTTTCAATATTTATTATTGTTACTTCCCATTGTATTTGATTCTATCAATCCAATGGTTTTTGAACGGATTATCAATGAATATTTGGTACCTAAAAATACAGATTATAGGGGATTTGCTTTGTTAATTTTATTGGTTGGAGGCATCTATGTTGCAAAAACCATTTTAAATGTTTTGACACAATACTTTAATCCCATTGTCTCATTTGGAATAGGAGATAACATTCGGGTTCAAGTCTATGATAAAATTCAAAAATTGTCGATTGCTTCAGCTTCAAAAAAGACAACAGGGACACTTATTACTCGTGTCGGTAGTGATACACAAGAAGTACAATGGTTTTTCTCTTTTGGTGTTCCACAACTGGTTCAATTAATTTTAACAGCGATTGTGGTTTTAACAATTATGCTAGTCATGGATTATAAATTGACTTTAATAGTTTTGATTCCTTTGCCTTTTATTTATTTTATTAAAGTATTTACACAACACGTGATTTGGCCAAGATATGATAAAAGATGGAAACAGCTTTCTAAAACCAATAATGTATTACATGATATTTTAGGTGGAATTAAAGTTGTCAAATCTTATTCCAAAGAAGAAAAAGAAATTCGTCATTTTAAAGATGAAAACAAAAAGCTAAGGGAATATGATTATCAAGCAGAAAAATCTTGGTTAATGATTATGCCAATTGTCATGTTTTTAGTTGGCTCTGGAGAAATTCTTATCATTTATATTTTAGGGAATCGAGTCATTGACAATCCCAGCAATTTAGGTTCTTTAATGAAATGGATGTCTTATACAGGAATGCTTTATAGTGCGGTTAGTTCTTTAACCAATTATGCTGGAATGTTTTTTGATTTTAAAATTCGTTTTGAAGGGATTTCAGAAATTTTAGATGAAGAAATAAAATATGATAAAGGACAAAAAATGCCTTTCATAGAAGGAAATGTAGAGTTTAAAAATGTTCGTTTTGGTTATTTAAGTCATACACCTGTTTTGAAAAATATTTCTTTTTCAGTTCAAAAAGGACAGATGATTGGAATAGTGGGATATTCTGGAAGTGGAAAGACAACACTTATTAATTTATTAATGAAATTGTATTCTCCAGATAGTGGTCAAATTCTAATTGATGGCATTCCATTAGAAGAATTAGATGCTTTTGAATATCGAAGACAATTAGGAGTTGTCATTCAAGAAACATTTTTATTCAGTGGAACGATTTTAGATAATATTCGCTATGGGAAAGCAGATGCTACTTTTGAGGAAATTATAGAAGTAGCAAAAATTGCTAAAGCGCATGATTTTATTGTTAAAAAGCCATTTGGTTACGATACAAAGTTAGGAAATAAGGGTTCAGGATTATCAGGTGGAGAAAAGCAACGCATTGCCATTGCTAGAGCCATTTTAAATCATCCTAAAATCTTTATTTTAGATGAAGCGACTTCTTCATTAGACACGATTACAGAAAAAGATATTCAAGATGCCTTAAATGAAATTACAAAAGGGAAAACAACTTTTGTCATTGCCCATCGTTTATCTACTTTAAAAAATGCGAATCGTTTGATCGTATTAAATAAAGGAGAAATGGTGGAATTTGGAACGCATCAAGAGTTAATGAATAAAAAAGGCTATTATTATGAATTAGTAAATGCACAAAAATTAACCTATCAGGCTAATCAAAAAAATCCTGCTTTAACAGAATAAAAATCTATTCATCGTTTATTATTATTTTATAAAAATGGGGAAGTTTACTTTAAATAGACTTCCCTTTTAATTTTTAAATCTTTTTTTATATAATAAAAAGCCAATCAAATACATGATTAAGATTAAAGCAAAAGCAATGCCTAAAAAAAGTAATAAAGTGCCAATCGCTTTACTAAAAGAGACCACTTGTGCTTTTGAAATGACAAATAAATGGATACAAAAACAAACAAATAAAAATAAAGGAATAGTAAGAATTTCTAACCAATTAGTTTTTAAATAATGAAGTAAACCAATTTTCCGACTATTTCTTTTTAATAAAGCAAAAAATTGGATGAATTGTAAATCTTCTTTACAATAGAGTTCATCGCGACTATTCATTTTTAAAACAAGAGAGAAGAGTTCGTTTTCTACTTTCTTTTTGATAAATCGAAAAGTTTGGTTATCATAGTCAATTTTCCGAACAGAAGGCTCAAAAGCCTTGACTTGATCTAAAGAATCATATACTAGTTGATCGTTAATTGTGACTTTCATTGAAGAGGTAAAATCATTATAAAGAACATGAAGATGATAAGAGGCTTTTTTGGTTGCTACTTCCCACGTTTTACTTTTATATTTTGATTTTTTTACTAACTCTTCGTTTTCATATAATAAAAATTTAACTTTTTTAAAAAAGAAAAAGTGATGAGTATTGACAAATAATCGATATTTGACATCGTTAAATTCAAAGGAAAAAGTTTCTTTTGTCTTACATTTTTTTAAAGTGTATGATTTTACCTTTTGTTTGTTATAAAATATTTCGATTATTTTATTGTAATAATCATGAGTGATGGTTATGGTGTCATGATTTTCTTTATAAAAAACAATATAGTTATAAATCATCAAATCACTCCTTGTAAAAATTTTATCATAAAAGGAAGAAATTTCCAATCTCACGACGAAAAAAATGTTTATATCTACCTTTAAAAGTGCTATAATATTATAGTATTAGGAGGGGATGCCAATGGAGCCTCAAATTATTCTATATATTTTATATGGGTTTTTTGCCTTTATTATTTTAGGGGCCATTTTAACGGGTGTTCGAAGAGGATTAAGAAAGTCACTTTATTGGTTTATCACTAGCATTATCTTTTTTTTATTGTTTTTCTTAACCATGAATTTTGCTAGTCAACAAATATATTCAAATTTTATTAGTACACATCTTTCCGATTGGTTGATTCAGTATCTAAAAGTTGATTCCGAAATCGCAACAAATCCTACAGTTTTGAATCAAATTTACTTAATTGCCCAAATGGTCATTAAAATCGTCTACTTTATTGGCTTATGGTTGATTTGTTACTTTATTTCTTGGATTTTATGGTTAACTATTTTCAAATCCTTATTATTGAAAACTAAGCAAACTAAAGAAGAGAAAAAAGCAGCCAAGGCAGCTTTAAAAGGTAAAAAAGAGACAAAACAAGAAAAAGAAATTCGCCTTTTAAAGGAAGAACAAAAAAGACCAAAAGTGAAAAAAAGAAGAGTACTTGGAGGAATGATTGGTCTTGTTCGTGGAGCCATTAACTCTTTTATGATTTTGTGTGTTTTAAATGGCATTATTGCTATTTTACCTGAAATTGAACGGAGCCAAGCATCAGCGAATACAGAAGAATCTTTAGAAAATCTTTCTATTTATGATTATTTAATAGAAAAATCTCCTGCTTTCAGTCAAGTATTAGATTACATTGAAGTGTATCAAGACTCTCCATTAAATAAAATTACGAAAATTAAAATTAATGGAACGACGATTGATTTACTATTTACCGATGCTTTTTTAAGTGGTAGTTATCAAACAGAAGATGGAAAGAAAGTAAAGTTAAATTTGACCCAAGAGATGAAAAATCTCATGAACGTAGCGACAAAAGCCTATGAATTGACAAATGGCTTTGATATGAAAAGTGTAGATTTTTATGCCTTGAATTTAAAACAACAAAAATTAGCTTCTTCTATTTTAAAAATTATCAGTGAAGATTCTTTTTTAACGGGAAGTATTCCAGCAGTGATTGCATTTGGACTCATTTATGATGGTCTTTCTTCTGATTTAAAAAATTTAGGCATTGATAATCAAACCTTTAAAGGTGTGAATTGGGCAAATGATATTTTAACTCTTTCTACGATGATAGAAGATGTCTACGCTTTAAGTGATACTTACAATTTAAAAGAAATTGATTATTATCATTTAAATTTAGACTTAGTAGATTCGATTTTTAATTCTTTATCAAAGTTAACGGTTTTACAACCTTCTTTGACGATTGCTACCAATCAATTATTGAAAGCAGAAAAAATACAAGAAATTATCGGTGAAACACAAGTTAATTTCTCAGACATTGTTTGGTCAGAAGAAATAGTCAATATTAACCAAATTTACAAAGATTTTGTATCGGTCGGTGTAGATGCTATCATTGATAGTTCTAAAAATGAAAATGGTAAAGTAAATGTGCTACAAGCATTAACTTCTTTAAGTGCTGAGGGTCATGAAGCGGCACAAAAATTAATTGATTCTATTTTTAATTCAGTTTTCGTAGAACGAGTAATACCAATCGCTTTACAATATGCCACTAATCAAATTAAAGATGAATCCTTAAAAGAAATGATTAACTTTGATATCGTTGGAGAAGAAGGATGGGAAAATGAACTTTCAACAGTCCTTCAATTAATTAAAGAAATCTCTAATGGGGGAAAAGAAATTTATACTGCTTTTAATTTTCAAATGGTAAAAAATATTTCTGTTGATACCCTTTTAAAATCAAAGGTATTAGAAGATGCTGCAATCACTTTATTAGTCAATTCGGCAAATGGTCAAGGACCTTTAAACGATAGCATTTCGCAATATATTGCAATGCCTGAAGCATTAAAAAATAAAGACAATCCTGCTTGGAAAGACCAACAAGGGGCTTCATTAGAAAGAATAGATGGAGAACTTCGGAAAACTTTAGTTCCTTTAAAAGAAATTTTAAATCAAATTGAAGATTTTGAAGATGTCTTAGGTTCTTTACCTAATATGATTAATGCGATTGATTCTTCTATTATTGATTCTAGTGTTTTATATTATTCTTTAAATCAAGCTGTCCCTGTTTTATTAGGAACAAATGTTGTTGCAATTCCAACTTCTGCTTATGATGAAGATAATTTAATTACAAAAGAAGAGTTAAACAACTTGTTTGCTTCTTTAAAAATGATTTCTTTTAATCAATTAATCGGTACAAAACTAGTGGATAAAGAACAAGAAGATGGAACAATTATTCAAAAAGAAGTCCATGTTTTTGTCAACAATACGGATGCCATTATGAAAACAATGATGGAAATTGAAAATCAAGAAGAGTTCTTCCAATCCACCATTTTACAAGCTACCGTTTCTTACTATGTTAATGAATATGCAAGTGAAGTTCTTGTTTTACCACAAGGAACCTATACTACACAAGAAGTTTTAAAAGGGGAAAATCAAGATGCTTTGCTAATTCCGCTGATTCATCAAAAAGATTTAACTTTATTAGTTCGATCTTTAGCTTCTTTAAAAGATGAAAATGGTAATTATATTTCCTTTACAACTTTAGAAGAAAAGCCTGAACAAATTCTCAATTATTTAACACAAGAGGAAGCACAAAAGATTTTCTTAAAAGAAAACACAGAAACTTATTCTAGTATTTTACATGCTACGGTATCTAAATATTTAATTGAATACGATACGGAAGGAGCCATTTTAATCCCAACTTCTGCTTATGAAAGTGCACAATTGATTCAAGGAAAAGAAATTGTAAATTTGATTAAGAGTGTTCAACGATTGGAAATCACTGATTTTGATGTGATTAGTGAAGATCCAATGGCCATTATGCACAAAATAGATAAAAGCATGGCAGAAGATTGGTTTTTAAAAGAAAACACGGAAACTTATTCTAGTATCTTACATGCAACAATGTCAAAATATCTTTTAGAACCTCCAACAGCAGAACAAGAAAAAGTGATGATTATTCCAACATCAGTCATTACTCCAGCCACTGAAAGTGAAAAGGCTAGTTTTGTTAATGGAGAAGAAATCGTTTATTTAGTTCACGCTTTAAAAGAAATTGGCTTAGAAACGATTGATTTAGAAACCTTTACTTTAGATGATTTAAAAGTTTTAGATATTTATAATCAAAAAGATGTAATTAATCAAAGTTTGATTTTACGGGCTTCTACAACTGAATATATTGAAAAAGCAAATATTGAAATTCCAGATTCAGCTTATGCTTATCAAGATGAAACATCATCTTATGTGACTAAGAATGAGTTCAATGCATTTATGGATATAGTTTATTCCTTATTTGATGTACAAAATCAACCCGATACATCTTTAAAAACGATAAAAGCGATGAAACTTTCTGACTTTACAGTCAATGAAATTTATCAAGCAAAAGAAAGTTTATCCTCTTCAAAGATTGTTCGCAATATGATAACTAAAGAAATGATTCAAGCTTTAGGTCATACTTCTTTACCTGCTGATAGTTTAGATGAAGAAAATTTGATAACTAGTGAAGAATGTCAACATTTAATTGAAAGTCTAAAGATTTTAGAAATTCAAGATATCACAAATATTGAAATCAATCACTTCACTTTGGATCGTTTTGCTAACGAAGATTATGCAATTTTAAATTCTATTATTATTTGGGATAAGGTCTCAGAAGAAATCAAAGGCGTTCCAAACTTAGTTGTACCAGAAGCTGTTTTAGAAAATGAACGGGTTACAAAAGCAGAAATAAAATCTTTGTTTACCGGATTATCAACCTTACAAATGCAAACGATAGCTGATATTGATGCGGATACGATTTTAAGTACTGCATTATCGGATACCTTTGATGAAACTAAAATCAGAACGATGTTGGATTCATTAATTATTGAAAAGACGGCTTCTTCAATGATTCAAAACAATTTTAATGCTACAACTTCTGTCTTTGAATTGCCAAATAATGTACAAGTTATGAATTCAAAAGGAGATTCAATCACAATCGACTATGTAACAAATGATATTGATAAAGAAGAAATTGTCGCTTTATTCTTATCTGCAAAATCTTTAAACTTTACCGATTTAGATGTTACGACTTTCTCTATTGATGAATTCTTTAGTCGAAATCTTCAAGAACAAGATATTCAAACCATTTTAAATTCAAAAATCATCAGTTACAATTTCGGTATTCAAATTGAAAAAGAAAATCAAACGGAAGTGTTCAATCAATTACTAGTTTTACCAGAAAATCCAATTTGGTTTACTAATTTAATGATTAATGATGAACAAATTGTAGGAGATGTCTATCCATTTGTCGTTTCCTTAAATAAGATTTACACAGATGCTGAATTAAAACCATTATTTGAACAATTAACTGATTCCAATAGTGAACAATCTGGTTTAATGAATTACGAAGATGCTGTTTATGAACGCTTAGCAGATTATGCTTCAAATGGTAGAATTCTTTTATCTACGATTCCTAATATTGCTCAAAAATTCTTAAATGAATATCAAGGGTCGCTTATTCAAACTAGTAAAATCATCATTCCTCAAGATGAAGATGAAGCATATTGGAGAGGGCAAACAGGAGACATTAAAGATGGTGAATTATATAAATTTATCATTGCGATTAATCGTGTCCAAAAATATGAAACCTATGAATCCGTTGAAGATTTACAAAATGCGATTCAAACCATTCGTCAATCTGCGATTTTACGCAATTGCTTTGAAGAAGATGTTTTGTTTAATGATACGATTGTTGCAACCTTTAATGCTTATCGTCAAATGAATCAACAAGAATCTTTACCAAATAAAGAAGAAGTTGTGACAGAAGAAGAGATGACCAATTATATTCAACAATATGCGCAAACAGCTATTGCGATAAAAAATAGTATTAACTAAAAAGATTTCTTTATAAAATATAAAATAAAACGTCTAAATGGCGTTTTATTTTTTTTATTTCAAGTTTTTATTAAGGTAAAGGATGTAATTAAAAAAAGATTTTAAAGATAAAAAATAAGACTTCATTTTTAGGCGGATGCTGAACTATAACATATTTTCATAATACACTAATAATAGGTTAAGTTGGTGATGGAATGGAAAATAAAATAACGTTTACAAATGTAAACAAATCTTTTTATTCTTTAAAAGAAGAAACGGTTGTTTTAAATCAAATCTCTTTTAATGTTAAAAAAGGAGAAATTGTAGCCATAGTTGGCCCCTCTGGATGTGGGAAAAGTACTTTATTAAATTTGATTAGTGGACTTTTAACGCCCGATTCAGGAAAAATAGAGATTAATGGCAAAGTGGGCTATATGTTTCAAAAAGATCATCTTTTTGAATGGCGAACGGTCTATAAAAATATTACTTTAGGACCTGAAATCGCCAAAATCAAAATAGATTCTGAAAAAATTGATCAGATTCTAAAAAAATATGGATTATATGATTTTAAAAATCATTATCCTAAAGAATTATCAGGTGGAATGAGACAACGAGTCGCTCTTTTACGCACGTTAGCTTTAGATCCTGATATTTTGTTGCTAGATGAACCATTTTCATCCCTAGATTACCAAACCAAAATCACAGTTCAAGATGACATTTATAAGATTATTAAAGACGCACAAAAGACGACACTTTTAGTTACCCATGACATTACAGAAGCCATTGCTATGGCTGATCGTGTCATTGTTTTAACTAAAAGACCTTCACAAATCAAAGCAATTTATGATATTGAATTAGATTTAAAAGAAGAAAAAACACCATTGTTATCTCGAAATAGTGCAAAATTTAAAGAATATTTTAATTTAATTTGGGAGGCTTTGGATATACATGAAGAATAATAAATGTCTAACAAATCAAGAAAAATACGTCCAAAGTGTAAAGAAAAATAAATTAAAAATTCGCTTATTACAAATTGCTACGGTTGTTTTTATCTTTGGAGCTTGGGAACTTTTTGCTACAATAGGAGTTTTAGATGAGTTTTTATTCAGTAAACCATCTGCTATTGTCAAACTTCTCATTCAATACATTAAAAGTAATGAAATCTTTGTTCATGTTGGAGTCTCTTTGCTTGAGACCTTGCTAGGATTAATAATAGGGACACTTTTAGGAATAGGATTGGCCATTATTCTTTGGTTTAGTAAAACGTTAACAAAAATCTTAGATCCCTTTTTAGTCGTGCTCAATGCACTGCCTAAAACTGCTTTGGCTCCAATTTTGATTATATGGGCTGGAACAGGTATAAAAGGAATCGTAGTAGTCTCTATCTCTTTATCTTTGATTATGACCATTATCAGTGCTCATAACTTCTTTATTCATGTAGATGAAGATAAAATTAAGATGTTAAAAAGTTTTAATGCTTCTAAATGGCAAATTTTAACGAAACTCGTTTTACCTTCTAATGTAGTTAATTTGATGAGTATTGTAAAAATTAATATTGGAATGGCCTGGGTAGGAGTTATTGTCGGTGAGTTTTTAGTTTCTCGTTTTGGAATTGGATATTTAGTGGTTTATGGAGGGCAAGTCTTTAAACTTGACTTAGTAATGATGGGCGTCTTTGTTTTAGCTGTTTTAGCTTATTTGATGTATCTTGTTGTTACGTTATTTGAAAAATATTATCGCAAAAGACGATAAGAAAGGAAAATTATGAAAAATAAAAAAATTAGTTTATTACTGTTATTTTTATTTGCTCCAGTTTTGTTGACTTCTTGTAAATCTGATAATGAAATTACTGTTGCAGAAGTCACTCACAGTATTTTCTATGCACCCTTTTATGTAGCACAAAATAAAGGTTTTTTTGAAGATGAAGGCTTAGAAGTAAAAACAATTACCACTCCTGGGGCAGATAAAACCATGGCAGCTTTACTATCAAAAGAAGCACAAATTGGATTAATGGGACCAGAAGCTTCTGTTTACGTTTACAATAATGGTCAAAAAAATTATGCAATTAATTTTGCACAATTGACACAAAAAGATGGCAGTTTTTTAGTCTCAAGAGAAAAATATGAACAATTTACGTATGATGATTTAATTGGTCATACCATTATTGGTGGCAGAAAAGGCGGAATGCCTGAAATGATTCTAGAATATGTTTTAAAGACAAAAGGATATGAAGTTGGTCGAGATGATCCAACTAAAGAAATTCATGTGCGAACCGATATTGCTTTTGATGTCATGGGAGGCGCTTTTTCCTCTGGAGAAGGAGATTTTGTTACTTTATTTGAACCAGCTGCTACACAAATGGAAAAATTGAATTTGGGATATATTGTCTCTTCTTTAGGAGAAGAATCTGGAGAAATTCCTTATACTTGTTTTTCGGCTTTAAAGAGTTATCATCAATCTAATGAAGAACAAATTCAAAAATTTACGAATGCCATTTATAAAGCACTTGTTTGGGTCCATGCAAATGATGCCCAAACAGTAGCTAAAGCGATACAAAAGAACTTTACTTCAAGTGATTTAGAAGAAATTACGACGGTAGTCGCTCGTTATAAATCAATTGAAGCATGGCCAACGACTTTAACATTATCCGAAGCAAGTTTTGACAAATTACAAGAAATCGTCGAATTGGCTGGAGAATTAACTCAAAGAGCTCCTTATGACAAACTAGTGACGACCAAATATTCAGAAAATGTTTAATAAAAGAAAGTTGTAAAAACTAGGATTAAAAAAATCCAATAGGCTTTTACAGCTTTTTTTGTGCATAAAAATTAAAAATGCTATAATGCTATAAAGTATATCTCATATTAGAATTTTGTTGGAACACAATAATTCTATATGAGATGTCATAGAACACAAAAAGATACTTTTCGTTTTAAAATTTTATTTATTAAATGTATTCTTTCATATAATATTATTTGTTGATAGAAAAAATTGATAGGGGTTCATTTGAACCCCAAAATGAACCCCAAAATGAACCAGTAGATTCCTTGTCATGGAAAAATAAAAATTAAAGACGATAGAAGATATTTAAAGAGATAACTCAAATGGATATTATCAAGGCACCAATTGATTAAAAAAAAGACGTTTCAATCGAAAAAGAAATATTTGGTCCTTTTGTTTGTGTTTACAATCAAACCATTTTAGATTATCATACTTATGTAGTAAGTAATGGATTATTAGTTGTTCATGATGAAAGTGTTAAGGATAATCTATATTGGGGTGGAGATAAAATTAAAGGAATTTTTCTTTTAAAAACAAATTGTTTTTCACGTGATTAGTGGAGGTTAAAAATATGAAAATTTATGTATCTAAAAATGATGAAATATATAAAGATGAAGTTCAAAACAAAGGATGGCGCGATGATGTTTATGTTTTTATAAACAATAGATTTTATAAAGTTTTTATTTATGAAAAAATTAGGTTTATTCAAGATTATGATGAATCAATTATATCTACGGGAGCATATGTACCAGAACCAAATATTATATTTGTTGAAAATGTTACAAATGAGTGCATTGTTAAGACAATAAAAATGTGCAATGGCGAAGATTATTTTGAATATTTGAAGTCATGTGAAGTTAATGAATTTAATGAATTAACATATGAATTTTCAGAAAAATATGTCTCTTTTTTAAAGAAAAATAAACTATTAGATTATATAAAAATCAAGGATTTAATACTTATTTATTCCGATTAATTAGTATATTTTAATGTAGGAATTTTAAAAGGAACTGCAATAACAAAAACCTTTTTGGATTTTTTACAGTTCCTTTTTTATTTTTCAAATTCCTCTTCTTTATCTTTAAAAAATTGCTGATAAATTCGAATGCTTTCCAATTCAGACCATTTTTTTTGCTTAAAATCGGTTAAATCATATATAATTGATTGATTTAGATTTAATAAAAAAGGTGAATGGGTAGAGATAATAAATTGGCAATGATAAAAACGAACAGAATCTTCAATAAATTTTTTTAATTTTAATTGATTAGCAGCGGATAAAGAATTTTCAGGTTCGTCTAAAATATAAATGGCATCTTCAATAATTTCTTTTTCCCAAAAAAGTAAAGCTGTTTCGCCATTGGATTGACTAATAATGTTATTGGTCTTTAAATGGTCTCGGACATAAGCAGACATTGTTTTTTTATTGGCATCTACTTTGTTTTTTAATTGATCATAATCATGCATAAAATGAGTAGAATCTTGATACTTATAATTTAAAAATTCTTCACATAATTCGTCTTTTTTTCGATGAATAGAAGAGTTAATTGCTTGGACATTGATAAGATAATCAAAAATGTCTTCGCTTGTGACCATTTTAATTTCTTTTAATTGATTTTGATGTTGTAATTGTGCTTGACACGCCTCTACATATTTATTAAAATAATTTCCTTTGTTCATTTCAATTTTTTTAATCGCCTGTAATTTAGAAGCAATAATATTTAATAGAGTTGATTTTCCACTACCATTGTCACCATAAAAAATTGTAATATCTTGAAATTTTAAATTTAAAGGGGTATCAGAAGTAAATAAATGAAAGGGATAGATTGTATTAAATATACGTCTTTTTTCTTCTAATAGGATGCTGTATTCTTCTTTTTCGCTGAGTAATTGGAAATTTTTTAAGTAAATCATGATTTTATTTTGCCTTCTTTAATTCTTTGATTTTTTCTTTCATATTTCCAGAAAAAAGATAAGAACCAGCAACCAGCACATCACATCCTGCATTTAGCGCTTCTTTTGCGGTTTCTTGATTGATTCCCCCATCAATTTCAATTAAACAATCAAGATGATGCGCATCGATGTAATTGCGCAATTCTTGAACTTTATGAGTGGCTTCTTTTAAATATTTTTGCCCTCCAAATCCTGGTTCTACAGACATGATTAAAACAAGATCTAATTCTTTTAAATAAGGAAAAATAACTTCTATAGGAGTTGCTGGTTTAATCGACATTCCTACAAAGGTATTATTTTTTTTGATTGTTTTAATAAGGGATAATCGGTCTTTTTTAAATTGATAAGCTTCATAATGGAAAGTGATTAAATCGGCTCCAGCTTTTATAAAAGGAAGGGCATATTGATGAGGATTTTCAATCATTAAATGAACATCTTTAAAGATAGGAAAGGCTTGAATACTTGAAACAATGGGAAGACCAAAAGATAAATTAGGGACAAAATGGCCATCCATTATATCTAAGTGAAGCCAATCTGCTTTCGCTGATAGCAATCGTTGCATTTCTTTTTTTAAATTTAAAAAATCAGCAGCTAATAAAGAGGGTGCGACTCTTATTTTTTTCTCCATATTTTTTTCCCTTCTTTCACTTCTTGTAATAATTGTAAATAATTTTGATATCGTTGAGGATGAATTTTTCCCATTTGTACAGCATTTTTAACTCCACAATGAGGTTCGTCTTTATGCAAACAAGTATTATATTTACAATCTTTAGCATATTGATTAAAATCTTTAAAAATTCTTGCTAAAGAAGTAGGTTCAATGTTTAACTCTAAACGAGAAAAACCCGGTGTATCTGCAATAAAGGCATGATTGATGAGTAAAAATTCGACTTCTCTAGTTTGATGCCTTCCTCTTCCTAATTTTTGACTAAACATGCCAATTTCTTTTTTCTCTTCATTGGCTAAAACATTGATTAAACTACTTTTGCCTACTGCACTTTGTCCACATAACACGACTTTTTTTCCTTCAATCACTTCTTTTATTTTTTCAATATTTTGATGTTGATGAGCAGAAAAAGGAATGACACAATATCCAGCAAATTGATAGTTATCAATTAAAGTTTGTAATTCTTTAGTCATGTATTCACTTTTGGAAATACAAAGAATAGGAGTAATATTAGCCATTTCAATTTGAACGATTAATTTATCTACTAGATAAGCATCAAAGGTAGGTTCTATTGTAGACATGACAATTAAAGCAATATCAATATTGGCCACAGGAGGACGTAAAAGTTGATTTTTACGAGGTAAAATGGTTTGAATTAAACCATGTTGAGTTGTTTCATCATAAGTAAAAGTGACTTCATCTCCTACTAAAGGAATTTGATTTTGATTGCGAAATAAACCTCTTGCTTTGCATCGAAAGATTTGCTTTTGATCATAAACCGAATATTCTCCTGCCACTAATTTAATAATGATTCCTTTTTTCATGATTTGCGTCCCTTTCTAAAAATTTTTGACCAAAAAGAACTCTTTTTTTTGTTTTTATTTTCCATGGCAACGATTAATAAATCGGCTTTCAACTCGTTAATATTTTTATATCGTTTTACAAGATTTTTTTGACATGCTTTTTCAATGATAACCACTAAATTATTAGGAATTTTACTATTATATTTTAAAATATTGGGGAAGGGGTCTTTAATGTGTGCGGCAGCAATAGCAGTTGCTGTCGTACCATTATAAGGGAGTTTCCCACAAAGTAATTCAAACATTGTAATTCCTAAAGAGTAAATATCAGATTGAATGGTAGCACGATTTCCTTTAGAAATTTCTGGATCTAAATAATGAGGGGATCCGATAATGACTTCTTGACTTGTAATTTCAGGGTCTAATTTTTCAATAAAGGCGGTACCAAAGTCAGCTAAAATGGCACAACCATCGCTTTTGACAAGAATATTTTGGGGTTTGATGTCTCGATGAATAATGTTGTATTTGTGAACTTCTGATAAAGCATCACAAATTTGTAATACAATGTCGATTGCTTCACTAACTTCTAAATAGCCACGTAAATTGATTAAATCTTTTGCAGTTTGACCCTTTATATATTCCATGACAATGAAAGGACGATCTTGATAAACGCCTACATCAAAAATCTTTACGATTTTTCTTGATGTAAAAGTACAAGCAGTTTTAATTTCTCGTAAATAACGTTGATAATGATCTGGATTTTCTAAAATGGTGGTTTTCAACAATTTAATGGCAACGGGCTTTTTTAAAATCGTATCTAAACCGAGATAGACAATAGCATTTCCGCCCTCTCCAATAATGGATTGAACTTGATATCGGTTTTCAATGATGAAAGGTTCGATCATTCTTGCTCCTTAAGGTCATTTTCAATTAAAATGAATGTGATATTGTCATGACCACCATTTGCATTTGCTTTTTCAATGAGTTCGTTTCCTCTCATAATTATGGATTCTTTTTCATTTAAAATTTTTAAAATCTTTTTTGAATCTAATGTGTTATGTAATCCATCACTGCAGATAAGAATGTTTTGACCTTCTTTTATTGGAATTTCTCCAATATCCACACTGATTTCCTTTTTAATACCTAAAGCATTGGTTAAAACGTGTTTTTTAGGATGTTTTAAAGATTGTTTATAAGTGATATATCCACTATGTAATAAAGTATTGACAAGGGTATGATCAGTTGTGATTTGATTTAAACTAGAGGAATCATAAATGTAAATGCGACTATCTCCTAAGTGAGCATAATAATATTTTCCCTCTAAACATAAAACACCAGATACTGTTGTTCCCATTCCAGAGAGATTTTCGTTTTCTTGAGATTGTTTATAAACGGCTTCATTTGCCTTTTGTAAAGTTTCATATAACCAAATGCCAACGGACTTAATTTTTGGATTTTTATAAGCATCGGCTAAAATTTCAATGGTTTTGTTGGCAGCATAAGATCCTCCTAAATGACCACCCATTCCATCGCATACAAAAGCGATGAAATTGCGAGCATCTTTTTCTTTATAAAAGTAAGCATCTTCATTGTTTTGACGTATCATACCGGTATCTGTTTTGGCATAAATTTTCATACTTTTCCCTCACTTTTAGCTCTTAATTGGCCACAAGCCGCATCAATATCTTTACCAAACTCTCTTCTTATTGTAACATTTATTTTTTGATTTTTTAAGACATTATAAAAAATATTTATATTTTTTTCTTGGCTTCGTTGGTATCTATTTTCATTTACTTGATTATAAGGGATTAAATTGACATAGCAACAAGTTCCTTTTAAATAGTTTGCTAATTCTAAAGCGTGGTTCTTGGAGTCATTAATCCCATCTAAAAGAAGATATTCAAAAGTTACTCGTCGGTTGGTCTTTTTTTCGTACTCAATAAGTGCTTCTTTTAACTCATTCATTGGATATTTATGATTTATTTTCATAATTTGATTACGAATTTGATCATTAGGAGCATGTAAAGAAATGGCTAAGTTAATTTGTAATTTTTCTTCTGTCAAGGCTTTGATTTTGGGAATAATTCCACTGGTGGACACGCTGATATGTCTTGCACCGATAGCAAGTCCTTTTGCCTCATTGATAATATAAATAAAATTCATTACATTTTCATAATTGTCAAAAGGTTCACCAATTCCCATAATTACCACATGAGAAACACGTTCATGAACAGAATCTAATTCTTGTTGAGCAATTAAAACTTGTCCTACCATTTCATAGGAATGTAAATCTCGTATCTTTTTTAAAAGTCCACTAGCACAAAAACTACACCCCATATTACAGCCAACTTGGGATGAAACACAAACTGCGTTTCCATAGGTATATTTCATGATAACGGTTTCAATTCGATGATGGTCTTCTAATTCTAAAAGAAATTTTATCGTTCCATCAGAAGACTTTTGTTTTTGAATAATTGTCGGTAATTGCATGGAAAAATTAGTTTTTAAATCTTCTTTTAACGATTTGGATAAATTGGTCATTTCATCAAAAGAATGAACTCGTTCTTGATATAACCATCTTAAAATTTGTTCTCCATTATATTTTTTATACCCTCTATTTTCCATAATTGTCTGCAATTGAGATAATGTCCAATCGTAGAGGTTAATCATGCAATTCACCTACTTTTTGCAACTTTACAATATAAAAGCCATCAGTATCATATTCAAAAGGAAAAAGTTGACGTTCAAATACTTTTTTCATATCTTTATGTTTACTTAAAAACTTAATGATTTGCATTTCATTTTCTTTTTTAGAAATCGTACAGGTACTATAAACTAAAAAGCCATTAGGTTTTAATAAAGGGTAGGCATTTTCAAGTAATTTTTCTTGAATAAGTGTTAATTCATCGATTTGTTTTGCACTGATATCTAATAAAATATCAGGTTTTCTGCGAATGACTCCTAATCCTGAACAGGGGGCATCAATTAAAATTTTATCAAAATAATTTGGACGCATTTTACTTGCTAATAAAGTGGCATCATAACATTTTGTGACAATATTGGTTAAGTGATGTCGTTTGACGTTTTGATCAATTAAGGCTACTCGATGAGGGTGAATATCAATGGCTAAAATTTTTCCCGTATTATGCATTAAAGAAGCCATGTGAATGGTTTTAGAACCAGGAGCAGCACACATATCTAAGATATGTTCTCCTTCAAGAGGGTCTAAGACAATACTGACATATTGAGAAGCTTCATCTTGAACAGAAAGAGTGCCATTTTTGCTTTCTTTTAAATTCCAAAGAGATTCTTTCCCTATATAATAAAAAGCATTTTCACAAAATTTTGCTTCGATAAAATCTTTGTTTTCTAAAAGTTTTTCTTTGGATAATAAAGACGGATTTAATCGTATAGTTAAAGGTGCTTCTATGATGTTTTTTTGTAATATTTTTAGCGTTGTTTCTTTGCCATAAAACGTTTCCCACATTTTAATTAACCAAATGGGATGATTATAAAGGACTTGGTAATAATCATAGATAGTTTTAAAATTTTCAGGTTGCGGTTCTTTTTTTTCTTTTGAAAGGGTTCTTAATATTCCATTACAAAATTTCGCTGCATGATTACCTTCTATTTTTTTAGCAAGAGTAACCGCTTCATTTAAAATGGCATAATGAGGAATTTTATCTAAAAAACGCATTTGGTACAAAGATAGCATTAAAAGAATCGTCAATTTAGGATTGGTTTGTTTGCTTTTTTCATGCAAAGAAATTTCCCATTTTAAAAGATTGCTATGTTGTAATGTGCCATAAACTAATTGGGTTAGCAATGCTTTATCTTTAGGATTCAACGCTGCTTGTTTTAAGGTGTGATCTAAATCAATATGGCTATAACTTTTTTGGATGATAATTCGACATAGACAATCCCATGCATATTCTCTTACATTCATTTTTCTTTCCTCCTTATAGTAACTTATAGGTATCAATATCTAAAACTAAACTACATTTTTTTGAATTACATTCTTTTTTGAATTGATCGACAATTTCATGTAATGTTTTGGTCATTAATGATTGATTTTTGCTTTTGATAATCAATCGTACTCGATATTTTGAATGTTCTTTATAAATATAGGGAAATGAGGGTCCTAATATTTCAAAGTTCGTATGGCTAGTCAAAAAATCAGCGATTTTGTCGGCAATAAGCAAAGCATTTTCAGGTTTTTCACAAAGCAAAGTCAAAGATGACAAATAAGAAAAAGGTGGATAATTTCTACGATTACGAAAAGCCATGTCATGATTGAAAAAACTTTGATAATCATGCTTTGCAGCATATTGAATGGCATAATGTTCAGGATTATAAGTTTGAATGATGACTTTTCCTTCTTTGTCTCCTCTTCCTGCTCTTCCAGCTACCTGTGATAAAAGTTCAAAAGTAAATTCATTACTTCTAAAATCAGCAACTGCTAAGGTAATATCGCTATCAATGACACCTACTAAAGTGACATCAGGAAAATCTAACCCCTTTGCTACCATTTGCGTTCCTAAAAGAATTTGATAGTCTTGTTCTTGAAATTGCTTTAATATTTTTAAATGACCATGTTTTATGGTCGTCGTATCGTTATCCATTCGCAATAATTTTGCTTGTGGATATTCTTTTGAAAGAACTTCTTCTATTTTTTGCGTTCCACTACCCATAAATAAAAAATCAGTTCCATGACATTTTGGACAATCTTTTTCAAATTCAATTTCATAATTACAATAATGACACTTTAGTTTATTCCCTTTTTTATGATAACTCATTGAAACTTCACAATTAGGACATTTAAAAAGATATCCACAAGAACGACAAGAAACATAGGGAGAATACCCTCTTCGATTTTGAAGCAAAATGATTTTTTCATGATTGGCTAATCTTTTTTTAATCTCCGTATCAAGTGTTTTTGAAATTAAAGGAACACCTTCAACATTTTCTTCACGCATATTGACAATTTGACAAATAGGTAAGGGGTGATGATTAGCTCGTTTTGTTAAAAATACAGATTCATAAACCCCTTTAATTGCTCTCGCTTTTGTTTCAAAACTAGGAGTGGCGCTTCCTAAAATCACCTTACTATTCCATTGTTTTGCTCTTAAAATAGCGATGTCTCTAGCATGATAAGTGGGCATATTTTCTTGTTTATAACTAGTAGATTGTTCTTCATCTAAAATGATAATACCAATATCAGTTAAAGGCGCAAAAATAGCACTTCTTGCTCCAATGACGACTTTTACTTCTTTATTTTTGATTTTATCGTATTGTACTTTCTTTTCCAAAGGTGTTAAATTGCCATGTAAAACGGCAATATTAGAAAACCAAGATTGAAAACGTTCAATAATCATGGGGGTTAAAGCAATTTCAGGAACTAAAACAATCGCCGTTTGCTTTTTTTTCACATAATAATCCACCAAATGTAAATAAACTTCGGTCTTTCCACTTCCTGTTACACCTTGTAAAAGAATTGTCTTTTTTTCACTATTTATTATTTGTAAAAAAGCAGTTTGTTGTTCTTTATTAAGTACACTTTTTTGAAAATTAGAGTTTGTATAAGCCTTTAAGTAATCGTTTTTGATTTCTTCATCTTGAATTTGTATGTAATTCATTTCTTGTAACTTTTTGATAATAGCTTTATTTTTATAATCTTTAAGGTAAGAAATAGGAGAAGCACAAAGTTCTTGATAAATTTGGGCTTGCTTAGGAGTTAAAATAGAAGAATCTAAACCAAAAATAGGAATAATGCGTTTAACCATTCTTCCTTTTATACTTTGTTGAATACTTTTAATTTGTGGTTTATAAGCTGTTGGCAAAATCGTTTGGATGCATTGAATTAAAGGAGTGACATAACGATCAGCCATTTGATAAGCAAGTTGCAGTAAATCATCATCTAAAATCGGCTTTTCATCGATTACTTTTTCAATAAATTTATATTGAAAACCATCTCGTGAAGATAATTGTTCAACAGTTAAAAATGTTTCGTTTACTTCTAAGACTAAACCAATTATTTTTTGTTTTCCAAAAGGAACAAGTACTCGATATCCTTTATTTACAAGGGTATTATCATTTGCTAAATAAGAAAAGGAAGGTTCTAAAGATAAAGTTCGATGTTCAATTAAAACTTTTAAAATCTTCATGTGCTTCACTTCCTTTGTAGTTTATTTATAAGGTATTGCCATAATGAGTGATAATATTTGCGATTTCTTCACTCGTTTTGCTAATCGTATTATTAATGACGACATATTTATAGTCATTTTGTAATTTCATTTCTCTTTTGGCTTTATTTAATCGTTGTTGAATAATATTTTCTGGTTCACTACGACGACTACGAATGCGATTTTCTAATTCTTCAAAACTAGGTGGAACCATAAAAATTGTTACGGCATCGGGACATTTTTGCATGACTTGTTTTGCCCCTTCAATTTCAATTTCTAATAAAACATTTTTTCCTTCATTTAAAAGTTTATCGACAAAAGATTTTGGGGTACCATATTGATTTCCGACAAATTCAGCCCACTCTAATAATTCTCCATTTTGTTTGGCTTTTTCAAATTCTTCTTGCGAAACAAAAAAATAATCCTCGCCATTTTTTTCATTGACACGCGCTTTTCGTGTTGTCATGGAAATCGAATAAGCTAAATTTAATTGTGGCATAGTCATAATTTTTTCTCGAATGGTTCCTTTGCCAACTCCACTTGGACCACTCAATATAAATAAGGTTCCTTTTTTCACTTCATACCCCTCCAACAATTTTGTCGATTAATGAATAGATATATTATACTAAATTTAAGAGTAGGTTTCAATGAAAATTAAGGTAAACTCAGTTTGTTTACTCTTTATTTTTTAAAAAAGTTTTCTTTTTTGTTTTATCTTTACGTTTATGTTACAATAAAAAATGAATGAAAAAGGTGATTATATGGCATTGGATTTTTTAGCTTTCAAACGAATTATTGAATTAATAAAAGAAAAATTACTCAATGGTAAAATTGAAAAAATATATCAAATCTCTAAAGAAGAGCTTTTATTTGAAATCAGAAATCAAGGGAAAAACTATCATTTATTATTGAGTACTTATCCAACCATGCCTTATATTAATTTAGTAGAAAATAAACCTAAAACAAGTTCGATTCATTCTCCATTGGTTTTACTTTTGCGAAAACATTTAGAAAATGGCAAACTGATTAAAATAGAACAACAAAATGAGGATCGCATTGTTCTTTTTGAAATTGTTTCTTTTGATGAATATTTTCAAAATTCAATTAAAAAACTTTATTTAGAATTAATAGGTCGGGCTTCTAATTTAATCTTAACGAACCAAGAAAATGTCATTTTAGATTGTTTAAAAAAAATACCGGTTCAATATCAACAATTACGGACATTATTACCCAATGTGACCTATCAATTACCAGAAAAACCACTTTTACAAAAATTGCCTGTTTCCATAGAAAATGAATTAGAATACCGTCAAATTTCTTTATCAACACTAAAAGAAGAAATCAATCAAAGTAGACAAATCTATATCACAGAAGCAAACAACAAAAAAGATTTTCATTTTTTTCCTTTTTTATCTTTAAAAGGACAGGTACAAGCATACCCTTGGTCTTTGGGAATAGAGACTTATTTTTCACAATCTTTGTTAACAGAACGACAAAGACAAAGAATTACTGAAGTAGATAAAATTCTTAAATTAGAATTGAAGAAAAATAAAAAAAAGTTAGATAAACTTAGACAAGATTTACAACAAGCTCAAAACGCCAAAGAGTTTCAATATTTTGGTGATATGCTATTGACTTATGGGCAAGAAATTGACCAATTGACAAATCCACTACTTCTTTTTGATGATCAAATCAATCAAATAGTATCAATTCCTATTGATATTCGTTACAATGTTTTTAAAAATGCATCTTTGTATTATAAAAAATATCAAAAAGCCAAAGTTGCACAAGAAAAAGTGCAACAACAAATTGATTTGACACTCAATCAAATTGATTATTTAGAATCCATTGCTTTTTTTGTAAAAACAGCAGATGATTGGAATATGAAAGAAATTGAAGAAGAACTTTCCAATCAAGGATTAATGAGAAAAAAAGAAGTAATAAAAGTAAACAAAAAAGCAAAAAAGAAAGTAGAAAAAAAATATCTTCCTTTACAATATGAATATCAGGGGATTCTTATTGCAGTAGGAGAAAATAATTTGCAAAATGAATATCTCACTTTTAAAATGGCTCATAAAAATCATTACTTTTTTCATGTTCAACAATTTCATGGTGCCCATGTTGTCGTTTTTGTAGATCAATTAAATGAATCTTTGATTCGCATGGCTGCAAATTTAGCAGCTTTGCATAGCGAGGCTAAAGATTCTTCTAGTGTTGCTATTGACTACACTCAAATCAAAAATATAAAAAAAATTCCGGGTGGAAAACCCGGAAAGGTTCTAATCAATAAACAAAAAACAATTTATATTGATCCGAACAAAGAGTTGTTAAAAAATCTAAAAAAACTATCTTAACCCTTGTTGAGTGTTGTTGCAGCAAACATTTTCTTCACTAGTGGTTCTTACGATTTCGTAACGGTAACATGGAACAAAATGATTGACAACATGTGTTCTAACGGGGATGATTACTGGTTGATTGTAACGATGTGTGCAATGAACTACGCATACTCTTTCAGGACATACGATTGGTTGACATCCACATGGATTAACGTTATTTACATTTGAATTCATTTCTTATCCTCCTTATCTATTATAACTTATGCTAAGCAACCCAAAGTGTTATAGATAGTAGCCTAAAAAATGTCTCGAAAAAAAGAGGGATAATTCCCTCTTTTTTATATTGTCTTTATTAGAAAATCCAGCAAGCGCCGATGATTACAAGTAAAATGAATAGTACTAAAAATAATGCATATTGTCCGCCCATAGTAATCCTCCCTTCCTACAACCATTTGTTTTATATAAATCTATTTAGTATAGATAAATTGATCCGATAATAACTAGTAAAATAAATAATACTAGGATTAAAACAAAACTTGTTCCTGTTGTTCCACAACCGCAACCACAAGTGTTTGCAACTGGTGTTGTTCCACATGGACAATTACAATTTTGATTTGTCATAGTAAACCTCCTTCGTTTCCTACGATATATTATGTTAAAAAAGAGTGGTTTGACACAAAAAAAGGCAAAAAAAATACCCACTTAAAGTGGGTAAGAATTTATTTGTCAAAAATAAAATTGAAAGTTTCTTTTTCTTCGACAACTTTAATCGTCGTAGTATGAGGTGCTACATCTCTTAAACTGTTTTTTACAATTGATAAACTAGCATCTACATCTACTTCTGACAATTCTGTTTTTTGCATTAAAACTTTTTTGATTTCTTTTTCGGTGTAAGATTGATCGCCATAAACCCATACTAAATTTTCTAATTCAACAACAGGAGTTTCTTCTGTAGTTTCTTGCACTTCTTCCACTACTTCTTCAACTTTTTCTTCTTCTTTTTGTTGTTCTTTCATTGCAACTTCTTTTGCTCTTTCTTCTTCCATTGCAGCTTCAGCAGCAGCTGTAACTGCAGCGGCAGCATCTAAAGCAGCGTCAATATTTTCGCCTTCTACTTCAATTGCAGTTGGTTTTGGTTGCAAAGCAAAATAAGGTTTGAAAGTAATGACATTATGTTCAGGAACGGTTTCAACATTTCCAGTAACTAAGTTGATTTGTTCTTTTGGCATCGTTTTTCTAAGTTTTAAGACACCAAATCCTGAAATTTTAATGTTTTCTGTTGGAGAAATAGTATTTTTTAAATTATCGAAAACTAAATCATAATATTCCTTTGCATCTTTTTTGGAACAACCTAATTTTTCAACTAGAACGTTCACCCAATCTTTTTGTTTTAACATAATTCAGCCTCCATTCGTTAATATTATATCAAAAAACATTGTTTTGTCCAACAATTTTTTTATTTTCATGAAAAAATTATAAAAAAGTTCAAAAAAATGCTTTTGAATGATTCAATTGGTGTTTAAATTTTAGCTTTTTAAGCATAATAAAGTGAAGGTATATATTATATATATAATTTTCCCTTTTCTTAAAAAAATATGGGTTGAAATGTGCAGGTAATTAGTATATAATTATACGTGCGATGTAAAAAGGGAGGTCTTTTCATTTATGAAAAAGAAAATTGCACCGTTAGGTTTCCTTCTTTGCACAACCTTATTTGCTGCAGGTTGTTCAAAAGGAGATGTAAAGGTCGTAACAGTAGATGGAAATTATGTCATTTATTCCATTACCGTTAACGGAAAAAAAGAAAGTTTTACGGCTGATGATTTATTAGCAGAAATGGCAGATTCAACTGTCGCTACCACTAGAATTTATAATGAAATTTCTAGAAAAGTATTTGCCATTGCAGCAGATAAAACATTAACTCGTTCTGAAATAACTGAAATTGAAGGTATTGCAGAAGATCAAGTCACAGACTTTAGAGATGATGTAAAAGCACAAGCAAAAGAACAAGGAATTGATTATGATACATATCTTGAAACTTCTTTGGAACAAGAAGGTGTTGAAACCTTAGATGAATTAAAAGATTTGTACATTGATCAAGGTAAAAAATCAGCGTACTTAGAAGATTACGTTGAAGAAAATTACGATTACTTTTTAGAAAAATATCTCAGTGTTTATACACCATTCCAAGTCAAACACATTTTAGTTGCAGCAAATACATCGGATACAAATTACACAGATGGAACTATCTCTCCAGATAAAGCACGTTTGTTATTAAAAGTATTAAATCGTTTTATTGCTGGAGAAAATTTTGCAACTGTTGCAGATTTAACCGATGACACTTCTTCCAAAGATGTGGGTGGTATTATGCCATTCAATGGAGGAAAGGATTATGTCAATGAATTCCGCTTTGCTCCTTATATTTTAGCTTTATATGAAAAAGAAGAAGGCAAAGAAAGATTGGCTTTAGCTCAACAACTCCATTTAATCAATGAAGATTTGAACTTAGACAATACAGATGATTTACAAAAAGCACAAGAAGAATATGATGAATTGAGAATTGCTTCTGTTTATGAAAACGGAATAGGCTTTATTCAATTATCAGATATCATGGAATTAGAAAATGATATCGTAGCAACAGATAAAGGTAGCGAATTTTATTTCTCTTCTGAAGGAACAAAATTACCAAATGTCGATGTTCCTACAGCAGCTGAACAAGTTTATGAATTACCTGAAGGAGTCACTACAGGGGACGAAAGATATTATTATGAATATGAATTAAAAAGAAATGTCATTTTCAATAATACTTTGAATACTCACCAAGTGAAATATATTGAAGTTGCACCTAGTGATGGCGCAGTTCATACCGCACAAGTCAATGGAAAAACTGTTTTAGCAGATGAAAATGGTAGTCCAATCTATGTAGTTTATGCTAGTACAGGAATCCACTTCATGGTGAATGTTTACAATTACATTGAAGAAGTAAATAAGCCAAATGGAGTAGAAAATGTTAAGAACTTCTTTAGATTGTTTGATGAATCCTCTCAAGATACAGACTATACAAAATATAGTGATGCTTACATTGGACAAAATAACGCTTATTTAAAAAGAGAAGACTTAGAAAGCAATAGTGATACTTTACTTGCTGCTGTTCAATCTTATATTTCTCCATTAGAACAATATGCATTTAACGAATTAGTTTATGTCGATAAAGAAATTACAATTTCTTTCTCTAATGAAAAAATTTATGAAAATGTTCAAAAATATGTCTTGGATAGTATTGAAGCAGGAGATGAAACTTTCTATGATTCTTTAGAAACTGCTTTTGATACTTATGGTTCTAAATTAGAAAGAGAACTTGAAGCTAAAGAAGCTTTCCAAGCATCACAAACAACAAAGTAGAGGTGATTATTAATGAAAAAGAATAAAATATTATTAGCAAGTTTATTAGCTTTGGCATTAGTAGTTACAGGATGTTCTACTGAAACAACCAAAATTAATAATGGTAGTGATCCAATCGGAACCATTGATGGCGATGGAACAAGTAAAACTTTACAAAAATTATATGAAGAATTAAAAGCATCTTCTGGTGGTTCAGTTGCTTTAGATGTTTTAACTAAAAAAATTGCTTCCCTAGAATATGCCTCAGTTTTAGATGTTGCAGATAGTGAAAAGAAATTTTCTGATTTAGGAATTAAAGCTTATCGTACAAAAGAAGCTTTTGTAGAAGATATTGAAGAAAATTTAGAATCACAAATCGAAAGTGATGATTATAAAGATAAAAGAGGCAGATTTGATGAAGAAAAATTTGCTGAATATGTTGAAGATGAAGGATATACAGTTGATCGTACTGGTACAGCATCTAAATATATCGACATGGAAGAATTGACTTACAACTATGACGAATATATTGAAGAAACAATTATTGAATCTATTTACCTTAATTATCTTTATCAAGATTATGTTTTAGGAATTAGCAAATATTGGACAACGATTCGTAACCAATATGCTATTCAATTCCAAGTATTAAAGTTTGAAAACTATACAAATGCTCAAAACTCTCATTTCAGTGAATCTTTAAGAACAGATATCAATTTAGTTTTAACAAGCGATTCTACTGACAAGACTTTCAACAAGTCTAACAATGCTTTATATTCTTTTATGACTTCTGATTCAGAAGATAACTTAATTGTGTTTGATGCTCCTTTAAGTGGAAAACAATTGACTTATCGCGTTTATGAAAATAATGAAGATATAGATAAAGTATTAGATGCATTGTATAACAGAACTTTATCTAGACTTTCTGATTTTAAATCAGGAACTGCTGTAGAAGGATTTACATATAATGATTTATTAAAATTAACACCTAAAGAAGAGTATGTTATAGATAGTTCTACATCAGCAAATGATGAAGAATTCTATACGACAATTGAAAAAATCTTAATTGCAAGAAAGTTATATATCATTGATACAGAAGTTGCAATGGCTAGAAACTTTGACTTGAAAAATGCAGAATATGAAGCTTATCGTCCTTCACAAAAAGAAAATGCACAATCTTTTGCTTCTACTTATTCTAGTAGTAATTCTAGAACAATTCGTGAAGGTGCAAGAGTTTCTAAAATGGATGCAGAAGAATTAGTTTATTATGAAGATAATCAAACTTATACAAGAGATACTTATGGAAATGTTCTTCCTTCTGCTATTAGTGCATTAAGAGGAACGAACGCAAGAGAATTAATTTCTAATTTGAAAAACATTAATGGTGTAAATTATTTATTACCTAATAAAGAAGGATTAAATACTCCAATTTATGCAGATACTGAATATTATTATGTCGTTAAAGTAAATGGATATTATGGTTACTATGCTACTCAAAACTATACTGTTGAACAAACAAATAGTGATGGCGAAGTCGAAACAATTCAAAGAACGGCTACACAAAATGTAACTAACTACCAAATCCAAGCTTTCCAAGATGGCGCTTATGCTACTTATACTTACAATGATGAAACACATCGTTTTGTTGAAGATGAAACAAAAGTAGCTTATGATACTGTAAAAGCATATGATCCTGAAACAGCAACTGAAACTCAAAAAGCAGAAATTGCAAATTGGGATAGCATTATCGATATGTGCCATGAAATTGCTGCTCAAATTTTATCTAGTACGCATCAAACTGAAGCGTTAGTAGAATTATTTGAAGACTATAAGTTAGAAATTAACGATCAAGAAATTTACGATTATATCAGTGATTCATATCCTGATTACTTTGAAGATTAATAAAAAAAAGGGGTAGGAAACTATCCCTTTTTTTGAAAGGAAAGAAAGAAAATGAATGATTGCATTTTTTGTAAAATATGTAAAAAAGAACTATCTTCTTTTGTCATCTATGAAGATGAATTAGTACTCGCAATTTTGGATACTTTTCCTGCTTCATGGGGTCATGTTTTGATTTTAAGCAAGAAGCATTATCAAAATATTTTAGAGTGTGATGAAAAAACTTTGTTTGCGATGACAAAGGCGATTCAAAAAATAGGATTAGCCTTAGAAAAAACGTATGCCATTGGATTAAATGTTTGTTCTAATATCCATGAAAGTGCTGGTCAAACTATTATGCATGCTCACATTCATCTAGTTCCTGTAAATCAAGATGGGAAAAAATTGCATATCCAATCGGACAGTTTAAAAGATGTTCCATTACAAACGATTCAACAAAAAATTATTGAACATATGAAATAAAAAAAATGTAGAAATTCTACATTTTTTTATTCGTCATATTTATAAAAAGATCTTCCCTCTAAAGCGGGAATTTTATTCGTAAAACTATTTTTTTCTACGTTATTTAAAGCTTTAATAATCATATGAATTCTTGAATCCATATTATCAATTAAATATAACACTTCTGCTTCTAAAGTATGTGGTAAAACGGGAGATCCATATTCATATTTGCCGTGATGCGCTAATACCATGTGTTGTAGTAAAAGGGCTTTATCTTCGTTGATTTGATGTTTTTTAGCCGCTTCAACGATATCGGTTTGAATAATAGAAATATGACCTAATAATTTTCCTTTAGTCGTGTATTCTGTTGTAATCGGTCCACTTAATTCTTTGATTTTACCTAAATCATGTAAAATGATTCCACCATATAGATAATCTTTTTGAATTGTTGGATATAAGCAAACAATCGCTTTGGCTAATTTTAACATACTCACTTCGTGATGCAATAAACCACTTGCATATTCATGGTGATTGGATTTTGCTGCAGGGTGATATAAAAATTGATCATAGTACTGTCCTAGTATTTCTGTGACAATGGTACGAATTTCAACATCTTCAATTTCTAAAATAAAATGATTTAATTCTTTTTCTAACTCTTCTGTTGATACAGGAGGGTGGATAATCAATTCTTTTTGATCAACAGGACCTTTTAATTCATCAAAATCAATAATTTTTAATTGCATTTGTCCTTTATAAATAATAGGATCAACTAATAAACTTAAAACATGTCCTACTTTTAAAGCTTCCATATCTTTTTCAGTGGCATCCCATTTTTTGGCATCAATTTTACCTGAATTGTCTTGTAATACTAAATTTAAATAGGAATTATGGCTATTTGTAATTCCTTTTGTACACTCTGTGACAACACAGACAATCGTATCCCTAACATTTTCTTTTAAATCTTTGATTTTACTCATAATCTTCTCCATCCTTCATTATTTTTTTGATGTCGTCTACATTATACCCTTTATGAACTAATTTGGATATGATTTTGTATGGATTTTTTTCATTTTTTTGAATTTTTTGGTAATCTTTTAATAATTGTGGGGTTTCATCTATCTCAAGGTTTTGTAAATATTTTTCAATTATTGATTGAGAAAAGCCTTTTTGCAATAAATTTTGTTTGATTTTATATTTTAAAATTTGAAGAGAGTGATGATTTTGATTGACTTGTCTTTGAATATAATTTTGAATATAGTTTTCATTTTCTTGGTATCGTTTTAAAAATTCTTCTTTTAAGGAAGAAGAAATTCCATGTTGATTTAAAAAATTTTTAAAAGCAACAATCCCTTTATCTTTTTGATAGATTTGAAAATAATTGTTTACGAATAATTTATCATCTAAAAAAGTTTCTTTTAATAAAAAATGAAGAATGATTTCAATTGTATCAGGTTCTATCTCTTTTTTTAAAAGATAAGATTTGATATCTTGAACGGATAGTTTATGTTGATTCATTAAACTATAAAGTGGTTTTAAAACAAAAAAAGTATCTGAAAAAATTTGAATTATCTTAAAATCATCAATTTCTATTTCTTTATGAATATAAGGTAAAAAGATAGGATATAAAGAAGAATCCACAAGATACGTTTGGTTCGCAATTGTGATTTCAAATCCTTGTTTATTTTTAATAATTTTATCTATCGTATAGGCCATCTTTATCAATCACCTATATTATTATACAATAAAATTAAGAAATTTCCTTCTTTTTTCGTGGTTTATAAATTAAAACAACAAAAGCTCCTAAAATCATTCCTAAATAAAAAGTAATGGTACGCCAAAGAAGCATGGAACTTTTAATGGTTGCATTGAAATCCGCTACGTTAATTTTTGAAGCAAAAAAACTTTTAAATAAATAAGTATAAGCAAATTCTACTCCAATGGATCCTCCTGGAGATGGAAAAACACCAGAAATTAAACTCGTATAAGCACTTAATGATACAGTATCTAAAAAGTATTTTCCCTCTAACGGACATTTTACTGCATAAAATGAAACAAAGGGAATGCTATAAAGAATAAAAAAGCGCAAAAACATGAGCCCTAATAAAAGGACCATTGTTTTCCAATTGCTAAAAATATGAGAAGCATTGTGACGAATTAAAATGATTTTATCGTTTAAATTTTGTTGAGCAACTTCTACTTTTTTAATCAATTTTATTTTACCTAAAAAAGCGATAATTTTATGAAATAGTTTTTTAAAAATGGGTAAATAAGCGACAAGAATGATGAATATAGAAAGCAAAGCAATTAAACAAAAACTGATGATTAAAAGAAATAACAAATCATATTCCGCTTGGTTAATTAATGCATTTAAACGAGGATAATTATAAATAAAAGCAAATAAAGATAAAGAAAGTAAAGTGGCTTTATATAAAACAAAATAAATAAAAACAACAGCTATTCCATTCGCTATATTGACACCTTGTTTTTTAAATAAATAAACTTGGAAAGGTTGACCACCAGTTGCTAAGGGAGTAATGCCATTAAAAAATACATTATATTGTTGGTTTAAAATTCCTTGATGTAATCGGTACTTTTTTTGAAATAAATTGACTAAAATTGTTAAAATCAAGCCATCAATAAAAAATACCAATAACATACAACCTATGGCCAGTAATATAAAGGGAAAAGAAGCGGTTTTTAATAAAGTCAAGACGTCTTTATAATCTTTGCGAAAGACAAGATAAAGTGATAAGAAAGTAAAAAGAAAAAGGACGACTAATTTTAAAATAATTTTGGTCTTTTTATTCATCAAATCACCTTCTTTGTCTTGTCTAATATAGTTTATTCTTGATTACTTAAATTATTATCTTTTTTCACTCTTACAATAAACCGGATGACAAAATACATGATGGGTAAAGCACATAGAGGGGCTAGAATATATAGTATTTTGTCGATAATTTGACTACTTAAATGCATTAAAAGAAAGATTTTTTTCCAGATAAAATAAAACAATTGTTGTAAAGCATAATTAGGAATAGAAGACAGAGGAAAAATTGCTAATTTTTTCCATTTCCACTTTTGACGAAAAGCAATTAAAGCTTGTGTCGTATAAGAAATGGGAAGTCCTAAAATAAAACTGATTGTCAAAGGTAAATTTAAAGAAAAAAACCAAATTTTTACATTTTCATTTCCTTTCCATACTGAAACGATAAGATAAGAAAATAAAAATGATAATAAAAGCCCAATAAATGTATTAAAAGCTGAAACAAATAAAAAGCGAATTTTATCATTTTCCCAGCATTTTATGATTTTTTCTTTCAGTGTAGTTTTTTGTTTTTCCATTTTGAAGTTACATCCTTTTAACTTTATACATATTGTATCATAGAATATAGGGAAAAGTTTATTAATTTTAATAAAAATTAATAATTTGACTATATTTATAAAAAGGTTTATAATGATTTTGAACAAAAGAGAGGGGAATTAATTTATGTTCAAAAAATTATTATGCGGCTTTCTTGCAATGACGATGGTATTTGGACTAGCTAGTTGCGATAAAAGCGAAGAAAAAGAAACAAAAGTAGATGGAAACCAAGTATTAGGTTTAGTGATGACAGATGTCATGACATGGGATATGACTAAAGGAATCGAAATTAACGGAAATGTGAATACTAAATTGGGTACTTACACAAAATCTGGTGGTTTCAATTTAAAAGTAGCCATGAATGCACTCACTTCAGAACCAATTTATGAAATGCATGTTAACGATGCTTTTGGTGTGGATTTTGATGCTTACATTGATTCTACAGCAAGTTATATTGCCTTAGGAGATTTAAAAGTTTTAGTGCCTGTCACAACTTCTGATGATACCCTAACTAGTTACGCATCAGATCCTTCATCTGATCCTTTTGCAGAGTTAGTAGCACAATTTGATTTCTATAAATTATCAGATACTAGTTACTATATGACTGCAAAAAAAGAATTTTTAACAACTGTCAATCTTTACCTTCCGACTTTAATGGAACAAATCTTACCATTTTTAAATGTTACTTTAAATGAATTACGCATTGATTTTCAATTGACAAAAGATCAACATTTGTCTAAAGTAGCATTAAAAGTGGGAACAACTTTAGGTATTGATGATAAAGAAATCAATGCTGAATTTAGTGGAAATCTTTCAGTAAATAAAGAAGATGCAATGCCTGCTGTTCCAACAGATGCTGCAAGTTATTTATCAGTTGAACAAATAATTGGTCAATTGTTCCAAGAACCAATTACGGGTTCTGTTGAACTTGCTATTGCTTTAGGAGAATTAAATGAAATTCTTGCTTTGGATATTTCTTTTGCAGTAGATATGGAAATCGGATATCCAAGTATTACTATTGATGTAAATGAAAAAACAACCATTAATATTTTAGAATTAGCGGGAATTCCAGATGTAGTATTGAAAAAAATCACCATTGCTTATGATGAAGAAGTTTCTGGTTTAGCTATAACATTATATGATGATAAAAATAATGTCATCGTATCTATGCCATTATCATCATCTTCTGAAAATCCATCTGATGATTCAAATGGTAATACTCCATTATATGCTGAATCAACTACTACAATTGAAATGGAAATTGCTAAGGATATTATAAAAGCAATGTTATTTGATTTCACAGTTGTAGAAGAAGAAGGAAAAGTTACAATTACATTCAATTCTAATTTATGGGAAGTCATTAAAAAATATGTAAATCAAGCTCTTGCTGCTTCATTTGGTGCAGATCTTGGAGTAATCATTCAACAATTAGTTGCTGCAAATGAAGAAATTAAAAATCAATATCCTGATTCTTATGAAGAAGATGCAACTTATCAAGAAAATGAACAAATGATTCAATTCCTAACGGTAGCAAATTCTATTCTTTCAATTGAATCAGCTAAGGTAGTTGTCAGTATTGCTCATGATGCTATTTCTACTACTTTTGAATTAACACTTCAATCAGGAAGCAATTCTATTCGTTTAACAATGACCGCTAATTTACCTATTGAATGGGTTAGTGTAATTGTTGCTATCGGTTCATCTATGATGGTAGGAGGACCTACTTCTCCAACTCCTGCTTATAACTAAAAAAGTATAGAAAAGTTTAATTGAGATATCTTTTATGAAGATATCTCTTTTTTTATAAAAAACTCGATGAAATCAATAAATCTCATCGAGTTTAAATCCTATTTGAAAGATTTGTTTTTATTTGAAATGAAGTAATTGTTTTAAAATAGGTAATAAAGTTTTACTCATCTTATAAAACCCTAAATCAGTAGGATGAATGCCATCAACTGTGCATTCTTCCCAATCTTTGCCATAAAGCGTATTTCCATCTAAAAAATAAATTTGTAAATCTTGATTTTGATTTCGTTCTTGGACTAAATTTTTTTGAAATGTGACTAAACGTTTTCGTAATTCGATTTCTTCGTTTAAAAAAACATAATTTGTAAAAGGAGGTTTTGAAAGAACAAGAATGGGGATATCTTTGAATTTTTTTCTTAAAATAGAAATAAAATTTTTCATATTTTTTTCTAAGTCTCCTGTACATCCTCCATTGGCATCATAATCTAAAATAATGAGAGAAACATCATCTATTTTTGTGATTAATTCAGCCATCACTAATTCTCCTAATCCTGAACCAGAAAAGCCTAAGTTGATAAATTCAATGTCTAATTGCCGACTTAAAATATTGGTATAAGCCATTCCTGGACGAGTTGCACAACCACCTTGGGTAATAGAGGTTCCATATATAACTACTTTTTTTTGATTTTTTCTAGGAGTGGCAGGAAGTAAAATGGCATCTTTTTCTAATCCAATATGTATTTCTTTTACTCCCATATAAAGAGGAAAATGAATTAAAAAGTCTTTTATTTCTTCTTTATCACTTTGATATAAAATTGTAGAATACTCTACTTCCCCATAAGGATATTTTGTTGACGTAAAAAAATGATATTTTTTTTCTTTTAAGTTGCGATAGTATAAATCAAATCCTGCTTGACCAACTCCTGTCATATGCGTCATATTTGCACTAGCAGCTAATTTTACTTTTATAACAATGGTTTTTGAATTGCTTTGAAAATGGAGTTGAGCTCCTGCTGGATGACTAGCTAACCAATAAACGGCTTCACTGACTTGTGATTGTGAATTTTTAGGCAGTCTAAAATATTCTTTTTCTTGGTCAAACCAGCCTAATCCTTCTATTCTAAAGGGCTTGTTTTTGATTTCATAATAATTGTATTGTTCATCACTAAATGAACAAGTAACCATGTTTTTATCGTATTTTTCTAATAGATTAGACATCTTTTTTCCCTCTTTCACGATTTATTTTCTTTGATGTACATAGAGAAACTAAATGGATTAATTTGAATGTGTTTACAATAGACTTCATTGCGAATTTGTCCGTTTTCACTGCAGATAAATTTGAAATATTCATCGAATTGATACTGACTGATTTGATTAGTGGGGTTGATAAAAAAAGTTAATTCTTCTATACCATCTATATCTTGTAAATGTTGATAATGGACTTTTAAAATATTGTTTTCTAAAATTTCTGTGTGATAATATTTTTGAATTTCTTCCTTTTGATGTATCATAAAAATTTTGTATTTTTTTCGTATAGCAATAAAATCTTTTAATGCCATACAATTATCAAAATATGTATCGATGAGTTTCCAATCAATCATATTGATTGTATCAGGTTCACTATAAGTATTTGTCTTTCCGTGTTTTGTTCGATGAAATTCCATTCCAGCATGTAAAAAAGGAATTCCTAGTGCAAATAAAATACAGGCTAAACAGCATAATAAAATTTGATTTCGTGTTTGCTCATCATAATCAGGATTAGAAATTAGTAATTTATCATTTAAAGTAGCATTGTCATGACATTCAAGATAATTAATACTTTGACAAGCATCTTCAAAATAACAAGAAGGGTCAACGCTTCCTTTCATTGCTTTTTCCATTTCATATACAAAATGACTATTACCATTAATGTATCCTTTTTCATGTAATTCTCGGTCAAAATTTTTACCTTTTACGATATCTCTAAAATAATCATTGAAAAAGGCGATAGGTATCATTTGTTTTGCATGAATCAAAGAAGCACGCTTTGATTCATCTAAAAAGGAAGGCATATTCCATCCTTCTCCATATAAAATAAAAGAAGAATTGATTTTTTTACATTCTTGATAAATTTTTAATACAGTTTCTTGTGTTAATATTCCCATTAAATCTAATCGGAAACCATCAACTTTATATTCTTGAACATAACGTTTTGTTAAATCTAAAATATATTTTTGTCCCATTTTTGTTGCAGAATCGTAGTCATTTCCACAAAAACTACCATTTGATAAATGACCATTTTTATCCATTTGTAAAAAATAATAAGGGACAAGTAAATTTAAAACGTTTGTAGTTGTATAATAAAAATGATTCATAACGAGGTCTAAAACGACATGAATATTTTTTTTATGCAAGGCTTGTATCATTTGTTTGACTTCTAATATTCTTTGATAAGGATTGTCCGGATTAGTGCTATAACTTCCTTCAAAACAATTCCATAAAAAGGGATCATATCCCCAATTATAAAATTTCTTTACATCTTTTTCGTCAACCGTTACAAAATCCGTAATGGGCATGAGTTGTAAATGTGTAATTCCTAAAAATGATAAATAATCAAGACCAATTGGATGGTTCTTAGCTGTTTTCATGCCCTCTTTACAAAAAGCAAGATAACGATTGTTGACTTCTTCTCCTAAGGAGGCATCACTTGAAAAATCTCTGACAGAAACTTCATAGATGATGGCTTGTGTATTGTGAAAACAAGGAGTTAAAGTGTCTTCATATAAAGGAATCTTTGTTTGCGATAAATCAATGACTGCACTTGCTTTTGCATTTGCATTACAACTATAACAATACGGATCTAAAACTTCAACCCATTTTCCATTGGTTTTTAAAAGATAAATGTATAGCGCTTGTTTTAAATCTTGATAAATGGTAACTTCCCAAACGCCTTTATCTTTTGACTTTTTTAGAGGTTCTATTAAAATTTGATCCTTTAACCAAACTTTTACATAGCCTTCGGTTGTTAAAGGAGCCCATACTTTAAAATGACTTTTTGAAACAGAATAGGTTACTCCTAAATCCTCTTTATCATAATAAAAGTAATCGTCAAAAGATGCATCTTTGACAATATAACGCCGCTCCATTTCAATAGAATTAAAAAATTTATCACCGATAATATAAGTTTTTTCAAATTCTAAAGGTAATTCAACTTGATAAGAATAATACGTTTCATTTTTTTGAATCAGTTTTGCTGGATACAAAATTTGGTTTACATAAAATGAATCAGTAAAATGAAGATAATCAATGGTAATGATATTGGGATGATCTTGATATGCTTTAAAATAAATCGTTTCTTCCATAGTTTATACCTTATGTATTTTCCAGATTTCATCGGCATATTCTTGAATCGTGCGGTCACTGCTGAAATAGCCGGATTTTGCAATATTGATTAAGCACATTTTTGCCCAACGTAATTTATCTTGATATCGGATTTCAATTTCTTTTTGAGCACGTATATAATCATCAAAATCAATGAGTAAAAGATATTCATCGTTTTTATATAATAATTCGTCGTATAATACTTTAAATTCATCTAATTTGACATGCCAAGTGCCATTAATTAAACTATCCACAACAGCTTTGATTTCTTTGTTTTCCATATAAGTTTTAAAAGCATTATATGAATTTGAAGCTTTAAACTCATCCACTTCAAAACTTTTTAATCCAAATAAGACGCAATTTTCTTCTCCTACTAATTGAGAAATTTCTACATTTGCACCATCTAATGTACCTAAAGTAATCGCGCCATTCATCATAAATTTCATATTTCCTGTGCCAGAAGCTTCCTTACCTGCTAATGAGATTTGTTCACTGACATCGGTTCCTGGAATAATAATTTCGGCAGAAGAAACGTCATAATTTTCTAAAAAGATAACTTTTAAATATTTGTTAACTCGAGGGTCATAATTGATTTTTTCTGCCATACAATTGATGAGCTCAATCACTTTTTTAGCAAAATAATAGGAAGGTGCAGCTTTTGCTCCAAAAATAAAAGTTCTTGGGAAAAAAGTATTTTCAGGGTTGGCCAATAAATTTTGGTATAAATAAATGATATGTAAACAATTTAATAATTGCCTTTTATAAGCATGTAACCGTTTTATTTGAGTGTCAAAAATTGAATAGGGATCGACATCAATATTGGTCTTTTCTTTAATAAATTGGGCTAAAATTTCTTTTCTTTTTTGTTTAACTTGTAAAAATTCTTCTAATACTTCTTGTTTATCAATATGATTTAAAAGAGTTTCTAATGCTAAAGGGTTTTCAATAAATGGTTGATTGGTATAACGATTTAAAAATGTTGTAAGTTCAGGATTTGCATAAGCTAACCAGCGCCGATGTGTAACGCCATTCGTTTTATTATTAAATTTTGTCGGGTAAAGTGAATGAAAATCAGCCATTTCTTTTTCCATTAAAATTTTTGTATGTAATGCGGCAACACCATTTACACTATAAGAACCAATTACTGCTAAATGAGCCATATAAACAAGGCCATCTTTAATAATTAACATATTTTTTAATTTATCTTCAGCGACATTTAAGTTTCTAGCATAAATGATAAAACGACGATTAATTTCTTCAATAATCATATAAATTCTCGGTAAAAGCGTTTGAATATAATCAATAGGCCATTTTTCCAAAGCTTCGCTTAAAATCGTATGATTGGTATAACACATCATATTAGAGACGATATTCCAAGCCTCTTCCCATTCTAAATAATATTCATCTAAAAGGATTCGCATCATTTCTGGAATGGCTAAAGCAGGGTGAGTATCGTTGAGTTGAAAAACATATTTTTCATGAATGTTATGGATATTTTTATAACGGCGCATATGTGCTTTTATACAAGAATAAATTCCTGCGCTGACAAAAAAGTATTGCTGTTTTAAACGCAACATTTTTCCATGTTGTGTGGAATCATCTGGATAAAGCACTCTGGATATTTCTGTGGTTTCTCTTAAATAAGCATCAAAATCTTTATGTTTCGGTAAATTTTCAACGGCTGGTTCTGCTGACCATAATCGTAAAGTGGTTACTGTTGTTCCATTATAGCCAATCATGGGCATATCGTAGGGAACCGCTTTGACATATTCACAATTTTCAGTATAAAAAACCGTGCGTGACTCATTTAATTGTCTAGCAACGACGTGTCCAAAAAATTTGACATTAACCGCATGTTTTGGTTTTCTAATTTCCCAAACATTTCCTAAATTCAACCATTGATCAGGAATTTCAATTTGTTTGTTATTTTCAATTTTTTGCCGAAAAAAACCAAATTGATATCGAATACAGTTGCCATGCCCTGGCAAGTTTAAAGAAGTTAAGGAATCCATAAAACAAGCGGCAAGACGGCCAAGGCCTCCATTTCCAAGCCCTGCATCGGGTTCTAATTGGATAAGGTCTTGAATATCGATATCAAAATCTTTTAAACCTTCTTTTGCAATATCATAAATATGTAAATTTTGAAGATTGTTGTACATCATTTTTCCTAATAAAAATTCCATTGAAAAATAAACCATTTGTCGGCTTTGAGATTGTGCTACTTTTTCTTTTGTTGCTTTCCAATTGAATGAAGCATAATCGCGTACCATTGTTCCTAAAATATCAAAACGTTCGGTAATATGAGATTCTTGAACAGAACGTCCATATTTTTCAATGATTCTAGTTTCAAAAGCTTTTTTAAAACTTTCTTTATTTTCAAACATGTACACAACCTCCTTGTTGAAACAATACTTTATTATGATAACAAATCTAAAGATTTGTTGCAATAAAGTTTAAGGAATATATTTTAATATTAAAGCTCCAAATGAAGGGATTTTTATTTGAATGCTATTTTCTTTTCCATGCTCTGCAATTGACTCGATTAAAATTTTCCCCTCATTTATAAAATTATTCCCATGATAGCAAAATTTATCACTATTTAATACTTCAATAAAAGATCCTTTTTTTTGATTGACGCCAAATCGATAACAAGGATATTGCATTGGAGCAAAATTTAAAACAATAATAAAGCATTGGTTTTGTTTTGTTCTTTGATAAATAAAAATATTTTGTTGTCGATTATCACACATTAACCATTGAAAGTGTTGAGGATGATATTCTTCAAAATATAATACTTCTTCCGTTTGGTATAATTGACTTAAAGCCACAAAATATCGATGAAAACTGTCATGAATAGGATATTTTAAAATGTCAAAAGATAAAGCCTTATTTTCGTTCCATTCATCAAATAAAGCGAGTTCATTTCCCATAAAATTTAGTTTTTTTCCGGGATGCGTAAACATATACGTATATAGTGTTTTTAATTGTTTAAATTTTTCTTCATAGGTTCCCCATATTTTATTGATAACTGTATTTTTCATATGGACGACTTCATCGTGTGATAAAGGCAACAAAAATTTTTCACTATAAAAATAATACATTGAAAATGTCATTTTTTGAATTGCATTTCCTCGATACAAAGGATCGACTTTTAAATAAGAAAAAGTGTCATTCATCCATCCTAAATCCCATTTATAGTCAAAACCTAACCCTCCTTCAAAAGTAGGAGCGGTGACTTTTTCAAAATCACTACTATCTTCTGCAATTAACATTACATTAGGAAAATTTTTAGACAGCAAGTAATTCATTTTCTTTATAAAATTTAACCCACTTTCATTAATTCCTAAATTTTTATTGCCTTGATAAAAAATAAGATTACTAATGGCATCAAAACGTATGCCATCTAAGTGAAAGTATTGAATTAAATAGGTAAGACTCGATAATACAAAACTCATCACTTCAGGTTTACTAAAATCAAAAAGATAGGTATCCCAAGGGCTATGTCTTTTTTCTAACCAATAACTTTCATAAAGATGACTGCCATCAAAACGCCCTAAAGAAAAGGCATCTTTTACAAAATGTAAGACGACATAATCTAAAATTACACCAATTTGATTTTGGTGCAATTGATCAATTAAATATTTTAATTGATCTGGATTTCCATATCGACTTGTGATGCTAAAAAAGCCACTGCATTGATAACCCCAAGAACCATCAAAAGGATATTCCAATAAAGGCATAAACTCAACGTGTGTAAAATGATTCTTTTTTACATAATCAATGAGTTTATCAGCAATTTCTTCATAACTATACCAAGTATTATCTTCTTTTTTCATCCAAGAACCTAAGTGTAATTCATAAATATTTAATGGTTGATTTTGATTTTTAGTTCTAGATTTCATCCATTTATAATCTTGAAAAACATATTGCTGAATATCAAATGTTTTACTAGCATTTTGAGGTCTTAATTCGCTAAAAAATGCGTAAGGATCTGCTTTATCCACCCATAAGTTTTTAGACGTTAAAATGTGAAATTTATAAGTTTCATAATTTTTTTTGATTTCTGGAACATATAATTCAAAAAATCCACGATGATTTATTTTCTTCATGCGATGATTTTTTCCATTCCAATGATTAAAATCACCGATTAATTCAATTTCTTTTGCTTTTGGAGCATAAACTCTAAAAAGATATCCATCAAGATGAGGATGAGCACCTAAATATTGAAAGGCATGCATTTCTTCTCCTAAAAAAAATTTTTGCATGATTTTTTTCATCATATCACCCTTTTTTATTGTAACATTTTTAAAAAAAAATAAAAATTTAATTTTTTAATAGGCATGAATATTTTTTATTTTGCATATTTTTATTTGTGTAATCATAATAAAGGATTGAAATTTGTCAAAAAAAGATTATAATAGAGGAGAAAATAAAAAAATATATTTATATTTTTTTAAAAAAAGAAAGAAGAAATTTGCTATGAAAAAGACAAAAATAATCTCTCCAGTAGTTTACTATGTTGCTTTTTTTATTTTGAATCTTTTTAATTCTTATACCTTGACGAGAGGTTCTTTTCATGCAAATTTAAGTGTTTATCAATCCACATGGGGGACATTTTTAGCAATCATTGGTGATTTTGGCATTTTATTGATGCTTTTTTGTGCAACATGTTTGATTTTTAAAAAGAATCGAGGGAGATGTAATACTTTACTGGTGATTAGTATTGTCTTAACTGTAGTGATTTTATTTTTAACGGTTTTTTCCAATATGTTTTCACTATTTTTCTCCTTTTCTCAATTGACGAGTTTTCAAAATCCAGCACAAATGAGTTTAATTTTAGAATATGCAGGGTATATTTTTGCTATGTTTGGGCAAGGGAATATGTTAATTCACATCATTCCTTTAGTTTTATTTATCATTTTGCGCTTTTTTATCAATACAAATGATGATAAAAAATATGCTAGAACATCACATAAAGTTTTATTTTTAGGAAATAGTTTTGCTTTCATGATGGTGCCTTTAATTTTGTTAAATGTAAATGCCAAAGGAACAATTCATGAAGTTTCAATGTCTGGTTTGTATGGAAGTAGTTTTGCTGGAACTTACAATTATTATTTATATTCGGCTAGTGAAGCAATCTTTAAAAAGCAAAGTCAAGATGCAACAGCAAAAGAAAGAGAAATTCTTACTCAATTTTTAGAAGCTTATTTGGCTCAAAATGATCCAAATTTTAATGATAATGCTTATTATAATATAGCAAGTGGCAAGAATTTAGTCATCATACAATTAGAGGCTTTTAATAATTTTGCTTTAAATTTAACAGTTGATGGTGTGGAAATTACACCTAATCTTAATGCGCTAATCAAAGAATCTTACTACAATAATCGTTTTTATAGTACGGCTGGAATTGGCAATACTTCTGATTGTGAGTTTTCTATATTAACAGGGTTATATCCAAATGGAAACGATTTAGCTGTTTTTGATTTTAATGGAAAAAATTATCCGAGCTTAGCCAAAGATTTTACAAATAAAGGATATGCTACCTTTTCGATTCATGGCAATGATGGAGCTTTTTACAATCGCGATGTACAACACATTCAAACCTATGGATTTCAAAGGCATATTGACCGTGAAGAAATTATTCAAAGAAGAAAACAAAGAGATTTAGGGACAGAAATTTTTGGTGAGTGGATTTCTGATGAATGTCTTTTACAAGAATCTATCGCTATATTTGAAGAATATCAATCTCAAAACACTCCTTTTTTTGCCTATGATATTTTAGTGACTTCACACACTCCTTTTATTAAAAATAAAAAAATTCAAAAATTGAATTTAGATGGAATCACTTCTTTATCTGAAAGTTGTTTGGATTATTACCATTATGTAGATTATGCAATTGGCACTTTTTTTGAAGAATTAAAAACAAATCATACTGAGCTTTACAATAATACCGTATTTGTTCTTTTTGGTGATCACACTTCTTCAATTATGAAAAATGATTTAGAAAGTATTTTAGATGAAAAAATAAATAGTGTGGAATATCGCTTAACCATGCAAAGTGTTCCTCTTATTATTCATTGTCCTAGTTTATTTTCTGATTATCATAATCAACCTGATTCAACGGTTCGTGGCCAAGTAGATGTGTATCCCACATTATCCAATCTATTTGGTTTAGATTCAAAATATAAAATTGGTGCAGATATTTTTTCAGATGATATCTCTTTAGTGTATAGTCCACGAACTTTAGATTTAATCTATAATGATTATGTTATTTTACCACCATCAAAAAAAGTTTATTATACTAAGGGAAATCAAAAACTTACTAAAAAGCAAATTGACTCCTATATTTCTTCGTTTTATCATTACAAATATTATAACGACATGTTGATGAATAAAAACTATTTCAAATAATAAAAAAAGACCTTGATTATTGCTGTTTCGTTAGGAATTTTTGCGGTAAGTGTGCCGTTCTTTTGAAAGTCAGACGTGGAGTGAAACCACGCCTTTTCTCTTGCCCTTATATTTCTTTTTATAAATTTTTGTCGAAGTTTAGCAAATCAATTGCTACGACAAAGCTATAAATTATTTCAATTGTGTGGGCGTAATGTCTGTCAATCTTTGTTTTCTCTCCTAAAATTGATTTTGAGACACAAAAAAGTCGCTGACAAAAACTTACGTGTCACCGACTTATAAATAGGAATTAGGGCACAAGCTCATACCTTGTATTAAGTTGTTTGTTTTAATTTTCTTCTTCTTAATATTAGGAATAGTCTATACCTTTCATAAAGATTTCACGGTCATCTATCTTATCGATTAAGGCGTTTTCAATAAGTTCCATTAATCTTGCTCTAATCAACGTATTTGCAGTGGAGCTTTGCTTTAATACGGATTTAAACTTCGACTACTGAAAAAGGCTTTGTAATATAATCATCCGCCTCAAGACTCATCCCCATATACATAATTGCTCCTTTAATGAATTTATTTTCAGTGATTTCAAATTCATTATAGTGCAATAGGGTAAATTTGCCAACTCTTCTTATTGCCTAGTTTTATAGTAAGTTTTATATTTTTTCTTCGCTATGATTGACGGACTAAATGGCGACGTTCATAGAGTAAGTACGCATAAAATGGGTTTGAACTATTAAAGACCGAATATAAATAAAAGTCTTTATCAATCAAACCGACCATTTTCGTTTTAACCGAAATTCTAATAAACGTAAATTTTAAAAATCCCTAGGAAAAGAGCACTTTGGTGTTTTTTTAATTTTTTAATTGTCAAAAATGAATAAAGGAATCATCATTTCTTCTTTTAATAAACCAGCGTGATGGCCTTTAAAAGGATGAAAATTAGGTGTTGTGGCAAAGAAATATTTATCAATAGCAAAAGCAATATAATCTCCTAAAATAGAATTTGCCTTTTTATGTTGAATCCCCACACCAAATATTTCTTTTTTCAAAACTTCTTTTTTACTTAATAAGACAAATTTGCCATCAAAATATTGATGAAATAAAGAAACAAATCGCTTATCATATCCCTTTTTAACGCTAAAAGAAGTACAGCGACTATCTAAAGATGGCAGACGAGTTAAACAAGCCATGAGTTCGTAATAGGTATAAAGCAAAATGGGGGCAACATCTACTAAACCATGATCGGCACTGATAAAAGCGACCGTGTCTTTAGTCTTTTTAGCTATTTTTTCGCAAAATTTATTAATGTTTGTAAGATGTTTACGAATCATTTCGTCTTTTGTTCCATAATCGTGAATGTCATGATCTGGTTGATCCCAATAGACATAGATGAATTTTTTTGTCTCTTCTTTACAAACTTTAATCAATCTTTTTTGCAACTGTTTTAAATTTTTACAACCATCTTTTCTAAAAGATGGCCAAAACTCAACGTATTTGACATCGGGATTTTGTTGTGTGATTTGTTTGCCCACACTGATATAAGGTAAATAAGTATTTCCACAATCAACACCAACATATTCTTTAGTTAAACTATCAACACTACTGAATATATCGACATTTTTATCGATTTCTTCCATGTATAAAGACCAGCCAAGCCAGCCTGATTCAATAGGAGTTAAAGCAGATAAATAAGAAGTAGTTGCAGCAGCTGTTGTACTTGGTATTACTGAATGTATCGTTGCATATTGGTGTTTTTTCAAAAAAGAATCGTCTTTTAAATGCAAATCTACAATGTTTTGTCCCATTCCATCAAAAACCATGACAATGACATTTTTGAAATCCTTTTTTAAAAAGATTTGATCAGCAATTGATAAAGTAGCATGAGAAGGATTGACATGATAAAATTTTTGAATGGAACTCATCAAATTGACAATACATTGATCATAATTTTTGTATAAAAAAGCATCCATTAAAAACTTTCTCCTTTCTTTTTGATTTTTAAGCCGATTTCATATGTACGAGACCAAGGCATATAAAGGTCTAAGATTTCATATTTATCTTTTAAATAAGGCATATGAATGGCAATTTGTTCATGTAATAATTTTTCTACTAATTTACTAAATTCGCCTCTTTGTTCTTTGACATCATAAATGGTATAGCCCATTTTTTCACAGTATTCTTCTCGCACAATTTTACGCACAAAAGTATCATATCCTGCATCTTCCACAAAGCGATGAATTAAAAAGTCTTCATGTTTTTGTGAGTCATGGGGCATTAAATAATGCATTCCCATAGCTAAAGCCGTTCCTAAAGAATTACAAGGGATATTCCAACTCGCATAGCCAGCTAATTGAAAATACAATTTTTTTTGTTCGATAAAGGAAAGCAATTGAGGGTCACTTCCATTACAATATCCAACATCGCCAATCGTGACAGGGATTTTTAATTGATATATACAATTTTCGATAAAAGAGACAAATGCCTCTAGATTTCTTAAAGTGGAATATCCAGTTCCTTTCCACTTTCGATATTGTGTTGCAATCATTTCTTTTCCTGGAGCATTTATTGCAAAGACTAAATCCGCTTCTTGAATTGTAGAAGCAACAATTCCTCCAGCAGCAATGATTTGATAACGAGCGCTGATATCTAAGGCGCGATCTTCTGCACAAGGAATAATGGTTTTACAAAGTGGGGATGGATAATAAAGATAAACAACAGGCTTTTTTTGATGTAAAGTATTAAAAACTCTTGCAAATAAAGTGTTTCCTACTTCATCTGCTCCAGGATAGGTTAAAATTTTGTCTTGCAGTTGATAAGCTCTCACTTTATTTTTAATTTGTAATTGGTCTAAAGCGGTATAACCATAAGGAGCACTATCATCTTGAGGAATGATTAAAAAATCAATGATATTTTCATAAACTAAATCCACACAAGCTAAATTAATTTTACAATTAATTTGTCTTCTATTTTCATAATCATCGATATATTCTTGAGGAATTGAAATCGTTGATAATTGATTGATTTCTTCTTGAGTAGCTAAATTTAATTCTATGCGATGTTGTATATATTTACGATTAAATAAATCAAGTCCATGATGAAGATAATAATCTGGTTCTTCATCATCGTCATTGTAACGAGGACAGCGCATCACTAAATTAAACGCATAAATTTTAAAATTAGGGTTTTCCTTTTTGATTTGTCTTAAAATATTTAAACGTTGTACAACGGTTTCATAATCAAAAAAATGAAGACGAGATGGAACAATTCCACCATATAACAAGGTGTCAATGGATAAAACAATGCCATCTGCGTTTTTAGCTTCTTGAAGTAAAAAATCATTAATTTTTTGAATATTTCCAGGCTTTTTTTTCAATCCCATGTACTCAAAAGGGACTCGAATAATATTTAAAAAAGAGTCGTTAAAAATTTCATAAGCAAAATCATAATTGCAAGGTCTTTCATCTAAAGGAATATACAAGTAACGATAAGCCATAAAAGAACCCTCCCATGTCGATTTCATTCTAGCATAAAAGGTAAAAAATTGATATATTTTTTCAAGAAAATCCTTTATAATAAAAGAGGAAAAAAAGGAGAATGAATATGAAAGAAAAATGGTGGAAAAATGCAGTCATTTATCAAATTTATCCTCGTAGTTTTATGGATGCAAATAATGACGGAATTGGAGATTTAAAAGGAATTATTTCCAAATTAGATTATCTTTCTTTTTTAGGAATTGATGCAATTTGGTTATCTCCTATTTATGAATCACCAATGGAAGATAATGGATATGATGTCAGTGATTATTTTAAAATAGCTCCTGTATTTGGAACAATGGAAGATATGGATCTTTTAATTGCTGAAGCCAAAAAAAGAAATATTCGCGTCATTATGGATTTAGTAGCCAATCACACTTCTAAGGAACACCGATGGTTTAAAGAAGCGATAAAAGGGAAAGATAATCCGTATCATGATTATTTTTATTGGGCTGATAAACCAGATCAAAAACAATCCAGTTTTGGGGGCAGTTCATGGGAATATGTTCCAGAATTAAATGAATATTATTATCATTATTTTGCTAAGGGACAAGTCGATTTAAATTGGACTAATCCACAAGTTAGAAAAGAAATAGCTAATATTGTTAATTGGTGGTTAGATAAAGGAGTGGCTGGTTTTAGAATGGATGCCATAGAACTCATTTCCAAAGATTTAAAGAAAGGAATTTTTGCAAATGGTCCTAAAATTCATGAATATCTTAAAGAATTAAACAAAAACTCCTTTGGGAAAAAGAAAGATAGTATCACAGTAGGAGAAGGATGGCCAACAACTCAAATTGCTATAGATTATTCTAAACCAGAAAATCATGAATTAGATATGATGTTTCAATTTGAAAGTGCTTGTATCACAAATAATACCAATCCACTCGGCAAATTTGACCCTGTAGCATTAGATTTAGTAAAATTAAAAGAAATTTTTGAACGTTGGCAACATGATTTATATAATCAAGCTTGGAATGCTTTGTTTTGGGAAAATCATGATTTAGCTAGAAGTGTCTCTCGATTTGGAGATGACCGTTTTTATCGAGTAGAAAGTGCAAAAGCATTAGCTATCATGCTTTTAATGATGCAAGGAACTCCTTATATTTACCAAGGAGAAGAAATTGGGATGACCAATGCTTATTATAAAAAATTGTCTGATTACGATGATATTGACGCTCATGGCAATTATCAAGCTTTAGTAGTAGATAAAAAAATTGCTACACATGAAAAATTTATGGAAGGATTGCAAAAAGGAAGTCGAGATAATGCTCGAACTCCTATGCAATGGGATGATTCTGTCAATGCGGGCTTTAATCAAGGAGCTAAAACTTGGTTAAAAGTCATTCCTAATTATAAAGAAATTAATGTGCAACAAAGTATAAAAGATAAAGATTCTGTTTTCTATACGTATAAAGATTTAATTGCTTTGCGCAAGTCAAAGAAATATCAAGATTTAATAATGAATGGGACCTTTCAACTTTATTTGAAAGAAGATCCTTATTTGATGATTTATGAAAGAGAATGGAAAGGACAAAAACTTTTAGTAGTCATCAATTTTGATGGAGAAAACCATGTTCTTGATATGCCTTTAAACGTTCAATCAATTGTCTTATCCAATTATAAAGATAGCGTTTGTTCTTTATCTCAAGTTGAATTAAGACCTTACGAAGCCATTATTTTTGAACGTTAATCTTAAAAAAAACAAATGTCAAGGAAAGTATTATAAATTGTACTTTCCTTTTTTTAATAAAAAAATTTTCTGTTTTTATAAATCATTATAATTTGGTAATAATAATGTTGAAAAGAGGATGATCTTCATGTGGATTTTATTTGCTTTTTTATCAGCATTATTTGCAAGTTTAATGACCGTTTTCATGAAAATGGGATTAAAAGATATGAATCCACACGTTGCAACCGCATTAAGAACATCTATTGTTGTTTTGCTTTGTTGGGGCCTTGTTTTTATTACCAAAAGTCAAGCAGGAGTCAAAGCAATTCAAAAAAAAGAATGGATTTATTTAATTTTAGCAAGTCTTGCCACCTTTGGAACGTGGACTTTTTATTTTTTAGCTTTAAAAGAAGGTAGCGTAAAAAATGTGATGACCATTGATCGTTTAAGTATTGTCTTTGCCATCATTTTTTCGGCTATTTTCTTAAAAGAAACTATTACTTTTAAAACCATTATTGGAATGGTTGTATTTTTATCGGGAGCGGTTTTACTCATCTATTATCATTAAAGAGAGGTAAAATCATATTCATTTCCATCATCTAAATAATAAACAGTGTGTGTTCCTCTTAACTTGTTGTTTTCATCTTTTATCGTTTTATTTTCTTCTTTGTAAATAAAAATGTAAGTATCTTTACTAATAATGATATCTTGTGCTGTTGTAATAAAGGAATCTTCATTTAAATCTTTATCGACAACGGCATAAGCCTTACTTAATATATCAGTACAATAATGAGCATTTTTGGTGTTTAATACAAAGGTATAATTATAAGGGTCACCTAGCATATCTTCTGCTTTTTTCGTCGCTTTTTCTCGTTCTTGTTTGGTTGCTTTTACTTTTAAAGCGACAAATTGAGTGCGTAAATAATTGTCAAATAGCCAGTCATTGTAACCAATTTGCACATCGTTGTCTTCTTTTCGTTCATTTAAACCTGTAATTTCAATTAAAGTGCCAATACGAGAAGTACCTTCTTGTGGATCATTTAAATCAGCACCATCAATTAAAGCAGCATGACCACCTGCATAAAAATCCATGAACCAATTCACCCAAGGACTAACAGCACTTTTTAAAGCGACAAGTAAATCTCCTCGGCTTCCAATAAAAATTTCATTAGTATAAGGATGAATAGAAAAAGAAGGAGTAATATCGGTTGTACCATTTGAAACTTTACAAAAATTCATATCATAGGTTTTAGAATATTGGCAAGGGTAAACAGCGTGTTTTTTAAAATCTTTTATCAGTACTTGAATTTGGTGATTTTCAACTGCTGCATCAATTGTAAAATAAGTGGCTGTCAAATAAAGACAACATATGACGATTAAAAAAATTTTCAAGCCGGTTTTGCCATATTTCTTTTTCATTCTTTTCACCTTTTTTAGATTATAACATTTTTTAAAAAAAATAAAAGTTTTAATATTGAAGTTTTATCAATAAAGTTTATAATAAAAATAGAGGAGATGAATTAAAATGGATAGTTTTATTAAATGGATGGATAGCCAACCTCAATTAGTTAAGGCTTTATTTTGTATTCCTTTTGTTGCAATTATTTGGGTTATTTATCGAATTGTTTTAAGTGCTAATGCAAAAGATTGGCTAGGAGTAATTTTGGGAGTTTTACTTGTTTTTGTTGGAATTCCTTTCTTATGGCTTGTCGATTTAATTTGTATTTTAGTACAAGAAAAAGTTTTGTGGTTTAAGTATTAAAAAAATCAAGTTTAACTTGATTTTTTTTATTCGACGTCATATTTTTTTAAAAAAGTTATGCCTATTGGATGAGGACCGGTGTGTACGGCAACAGTAGAACCGATTTGGAAAAAGAAGAAATCATGGATTCCTAATTCTTCTTCAACATTTTTAGCAAAGGTTTCCGCTTCATCTTTTTTATATCCATAACCGATGCCAAATAAATAATCACTGAATTTTAATAAATTCTTTTTAAAGAATTGTTTTACACATTCAATAACTTTGATCAAAGATTTATTTCTAGTTAGAGCCATTCCTGCAGAATCAATCTCCCCATTTTTAAATACAATAATGGGTTTAATTTTTAAAACAGTACCTAAAATTGATTTTAATTTACCAATCCGTCCACCATGGGCTAAATAGTCAACTGAGCCGATGGTAAAATAAATTTTTCCTGTATGTTTAATTCGTTCTACATGCGCAATTGCATCTTCAAAAGAAACTTGATTCTCTCTCATTCTAGCTAGTTCTAAGACAATCATTCCTTCAATTGCTGTAAGTAAATAAGAATCAATCACTTCAATTTTAGCTTGTGGATATTTTTCTAAGATGTCTTTTTTAGCCAACATTGCTCCTTGATAAGAACCAGAAATTTTAGAGGAGATGCAAACACAAATGACAGGGATATCTTGACTAACGTATTGTTCAAAAACGTTGAAATATTCTTCAACCGTGGGCATAGAAGTTTTGGGGTATTGATTAGGACGGTCTACTAATTCTTGATAAAATTCTTGAGTATTTTTTTCTTGCTCTTTATAGTAATTTTTATCATCAAAAGAGACGTAAAAAGAAACGACATCGACATCATATTTTTTTACTAAATCTTTTGGTAAATCACAAGCGCTATCACTGATAATTTTAAAAGGGGTCATTTTTTTCATATCCTTTCTACATTTTTAAAAATTTAACAATAAAAAATTAAATTAATATTAAAAGTTTACCCTTTTTATAAAAAGGGTAAAATATTTTTTTAATGGATGATTTGTAATAAATCTTTTAAGATTTGACTAGAAGTTAAATGACAACGTTGATAAATTTCAGATAAAGGCTTTAAATCATTAAAGTTTTTTTCTCCACCATAAGTGAGTACTTTCATAGAAGAAGTAGCATAGTAATTAGCAATGCTATAGCCAAATCCACCTTTAAGCCATCTTCTAAAGTGATGACATATTGATGGTTTTCCTTTAAATTTTCTAATAAAGAAGTATCTAATTTAGAGTAGCATAAGCAAGAAACCACTGTAGCTTGAATGCCATAAGATTGAAGTTTTTGATAAACTTCTAAACCCAAATGGTAGAAGTTTCCTAATCCAATAATAGCGACTTTACTTCCTTGATGTGTAATTTTTGCTTGGAAAATGGATTGTTCATCAAAACAAAAAGGTTGATTAGAAGCAATCATTTGAGAAGGAACGCGTATAATTAATGGATATTTTTTTTGTTTGAATGCAAAATCTAATAAAGCAAGGTATTCTTCTTTAAAAATTGGAGCAAGACAAACTAAATTGGGAATATGACTCATGAGTACTATGTCATATTGTCCAACGTGAGTGCAATCTCCACCACTGATTTTTCCGTTAAAGACAAGAATTGTCGCTGGATTTTCATTCATCGCCAAATCTTGATTCAACTGATCATACGTTCTTTGTAAAAAAGAACTATTGGCTAAAACAATCGGAGTTGCTCCATTTTTTGCTAATCCAGAAGCAAAAGCAATGGCGTGTTCTTCGGCAATTCCAACGTCAATAAATTGTTCTTTTGCTTGTTTTCGAAATTCTTTAGTTAATCCATTTGCTTTTGGTGTTGCTGGACTAATGGCGATTAGCAAAGGATTATGTTTCATTTCTTGTAATAATCGATTGGCAGTTAATGTTTCAAAAGTCTCTGCATTGTAATTATTTTGAAATTGAATTGCATTAACCCAATGGCCAGATTCTTTGTCTTGTATAGCCCACTCTAATCCCTTTCCTTTTAAGGTATGAATATGTAAAACGACGGGATGATCGATATTTTTTACTTTTTGAAACAATTCAATTAATTTAGCAATATCATTGCCTTCTTCTAAATAAAAATAATCTAAATTGAACGTTTTAAAAAAGTTTGAATCACATTTTCCTTGAGTTTGACGAAGACATTTAAAATTTTGATACATTCCACCTTGATTTTCAGCAATCGACATTTCATTATCATTGACAATTAAAATAAAGTTGCTATTCAACATTGCAATATTATTTAAGCCTTCAAAAGCTTCTCCACCAGATAAGGAACCATCACCAATTATTGCAATAATATTTTCTTTTTCTTTTTTTAAATCTCTAGCTTTGGCTAGTCCACAGGCCAAACTGATGGAAGTAGAAGTGTGCCCGACTTTAAAAAAATCGTGCTCACTTTCTTTAGGAGTGGTATAACCACTAATTGAAGAGTATAGTTGAGGATCTAAAAAGGCATTTTTTCTTCCCGTTAAAATTTTATGAGTATAAGTTTGATGAGAAACATCAAATACAAATTTGTCAATTGGAGATTGAAAGACATAATGCATTGCAATAGTCATCTCAATCATTCCCAGATTCGACCCCATATGACCTCCTGATTGCGTAATCTTATAAATTAACAAATTCCTGATTTCATCGGAAAGTTGATTTAATTCTTTAATGGATAATGCTTTTAAATCTTGTGGTTGATTGATTCTTTCTAACATAAAAAACCTTCTTTCATCTAATGAATTATAGCAATAAAATTAATTTTAGTCGATAATAAAGTTTTTATTCAACTGCGATTGTTTTAAAATTATCAAAAAGAAATAAAAAAATGTCATATTGAAAAAGGAGTGCTAAAATAAAAAATAAAAATAGTCGTTGATTTTCCTTTTTATATTCTATACAATTAATTTTAATAAACAAAATAACAGAGGGAGACTATAAAAATGCAAAAAAAGTTATTTTCTTGTTTATCAATTTTTGTTTTTTTAGGTTTAGTTGGTTGTCAACAAGAGTCAACGACTTCAAGCAGTTCTTCTAATTTAAATGGTTTAACTTCATCTTCAGTTATAATTGAAGAAGATAATGCACCATTAAACTTTAAAATGTTACAAGAAATTTCACATCGTTTGACTTTAAAAGGGACAATTAATGAAAAGTATGGCATTGCTGATAATATTTTAAATGTTGAAGTCAGTTTCACTGAAAGTTCTTATCATTGGATTGGTGAGGATGAATACTCCTACAATGAAGGAAGAGTGTTTAATATTGGAGGAATTCCAACCATCTGTGGAGTGAATTTAAAAAATGAGCGTATTTATCAATCAATGACGAATGATCAAGGAGAAGTAGAATCTTGGCAAAATTATGCTAATCCTTTTGCAAACATGACCATTTATGATTTTTTACAAACAAAAGAAAAAGATGTTTATGATTTTAGGCAAGATTTAGAACAAAATCAAACCTACTTAATGAATTATGTCATTCCAACGATAACAAATTATCAATTTTGGGATTTAGAAAAAGCACAAATTACCATTGAAAATAATCAAATTCAAAGAATTTATTTTGAATCTTCTACTCGAGAAAATACTTTAGGGAATCTAAAATTAATCGCTGACTTTGAAGTTGTTGCGACCAATGAAGATGTAAAAGATTTAGAATATCCTGATGTTTTACCGACTTTACCTGAACATGAAAAATTACGTCAAGCTTTACAAGAAGTTGCACAAAACCCAATACAAGTCGTAGGAACCTATTATGATGCTGCCTGGACTCCTGGTGAATGGGAAGAAGCAGAAGTATATATTTATAATGCTTGGAATAGTGAAGATTTTGTCTATGTAGAAGAAGATAATGAAAATCCTAGATGGCATACAGGCAGTGGTTATTTAAAACAAGACGGGAAGGTCTATGGGATTTCTATGGAAAGTGATGACAATAATCAACCTATTTTTACCCGAACCTTTTATGAAAAAACGGATTCTTCTGGAACTCCTTTAACAACCATTCCAGAAAGTCAAAAACCAAATTTTTTAGTGGCAGCACCAGAATGGTTTACAGAAGTAGAAGAAAATGTATTTGTATGCGATGATAAAACTTATGCTGGAACCATTGCACATAATTATTCAGCCACTCGTTATCCTTACGCACGAAGCTCATTATTGGTAAAAGTGACCTTAAATGATGAAGGACATATTGATGAAATTGCTTTTACAGATGATTCTTATACGAAAGGATTTGAAAAGTTTGTAGCTATTGGCAGTGATTTTGAACTACCTTTTAAAGAAGATGAACTAAATATTCAAGAAAATCCATTTAATGAATTTTTAGGAACTTATACGGGATCTTGTAAATTAGAAAAAGAAGGAGAAAAACAAGACTTAACAATTGTAATTAGTAGTGAAACAACCGTAACTGTTAATGGAACAGAAGCTACAGATCTTCAATGGGATAAGAATCGGACTTTTACGTTTAAAGCACTTGGCTGTCAATTTGAAATCTCTCATTCTAATGGCTCTTCTTATTATTATATCTATGTCAATAGTGAAGATGGAGAAGTCTATATTGATTATTGTCAACCGACAAGAGTTCCCCTTGAATAAAGAAAAGTTCAGTTTAAAAGAGTAATTTCCATAGGAATTAATAAAAATAAAAAAATGCAGAACTATATTCTGCATTTTTTATTTTCTTATTGTTATAGTAAATACGCTACCTTGTCCTATGGTGGAAGTTACTGAAATCATCCAACCATGTATTTCTACAATACGCTTTACGATTGAAAGACCTAATCCGATACCTTTATGCGTTTTACTATCAGCTTGGTAATACTCATCAAAAATGTGTTTTTTCGTTTCATCGGAAATGCCTATACCATCGTCTTGAAAACATATTGCTATGCCTTGCGATGTTTCATAAGAAAATATTTTAATATGCCCGTTTTCATTTGTGTATTTAACAGCGTTGGAAAACAGATTTAACCAAATTTCTTTAGATAGTTCTTTTGTAGCATAGCAAGTTATATGTTCAATATCAATATCAACTTCAATATTTTTCTTTTCAACTTCAGCGGCGAGTTGCAAGGCACATTCTTTGATTTGCTCATCAATATAAAAATTCTCTTTATCTATGGGGATATTTTGGTTGTCTAACTTGCTTAACATAAGCGTCATATTGGCAAGATTGGCAAGCCGTTCGCTTTCTTCCTGTATGATAGTATAGTATTTTTCTTTTTCTTCTACGGTAAGAGTTTTGTCTTTACACAATAGTTCCGAAAATCCTTTTATGGAAACAATGGGTGTTTTGAACTCGTGCGAAAAATTGCGGACAAAATCGTTTTTTAATACTGCAACTGAATTGAGTTCGCCGACTAGAATATTAAGATTATCAACCATTTCTTTCAACATGTGGTCTTTAACTTTAATTTTTAATTCGCAAGAAAAATCGCCCGATGACATTTTATCAAGAAATAATTTAATTTCGTTCATTGCTTTCGTCGTGTCGTTCATTCTGATGTAAGTCATGATAAAAGCAATTATCGTACACGAAACAAGAATTAACAATGCGAGTACGGGTAATCCCCATGCGCCGACATTTACGTTACAGACAATGAGAATTGAAACTATTGAAAAAGTTATTGCAGTTGCTATAACGTAACAAATAAAGATATGCAAGGCTAATCTAAATGTTGCACTTACACTTGATTTTTTATTTTTCATAACGTACTCCTTGATAACCTACGCCCATAACTGTTTTGATTTCGATTTCGGGGAATATCTCTATTTGCTTTCTTATTTTGAATATGAACACTTTGACAATGCTTTCGCCAATTTCAGAATTAAGTCCCCAAAACTCATTATAAAGTTGCCATTTCGTAAATGCTTTTTCCGGATAAGACAAGAGTTTATATAGTAAGTCGAATTCAGTATTCGTGAGCGTTATTGAAAGATTTTTCGTGCTATCCGTTATGGTATGCGTATTGCTGTCAAGCGTTACGTTACCCACGATGATTTGTTTATCTGTATTGATTTTCGCACGTCTAAATATAGCGTTCACACGCATTAAAAGTTCATCGACGTCAATAGGCTTTACGATATAATCATCTACACCGAGCGAAAAACTTTTACCTTTATCCGCCGTTGTGCCTTTTGCCGTTACCATAATGATAGGTAATGTTTGATTTTCCTTGCGTATAGCTTCTACAAGTTCGTTACCCGATAATTGTGGCATCATTTCGTCGGTAATAACCATATCTATATGCTTATCCAAATAAATGTCAAACGCTTCCGCACCGTCTTTTGCTGTAAAGACAGTGTAGCCTTGATTTGTAAGTAATTTGTTTATAAGCGTTAAAATATTAATTTCATCATCAACTACTAAAATGTTCATAGTTTAGTTCCTTTTACCTCTCTGTATGCAACAATTATACCATAGCAAGGTTAAAATTCGGTAAATTTCTATACGATTTTTCAAAGATAAAACAAAAATTAACCATTTATTAACCGAAAGTTTACCATGCATTAACCGCAATTATTATAACCTTGCATTATCAAAATAAGGTAAGGTGAAAAAAATGATAATCAATTATGCAACGATATCAATCAAACTGATAGAAAAAATAAGTGCAACAATCGGAGAGCCTGTTTTTATTCGCGGTAGCCCGGAGAATTATAGTATTTTTTCGGAAACACCTTTTGTCCTACTGTTTGATTATAAAAAAATGAAGGATAAATCGTTTTGGCAGGCTTTTGGTAAAGAAAAATTTATGGGCAGTAAAATATTATATTGTTTGTATTTGACCGACAAAGAACATAAGAAAATAACCGATTATGCTACAAAAATGGCAAGATTACACGATTTTGTTCTTTTCGGAACCGATTACTTGACTATTACGGACGATAACGATTTCACATATGAAAGTGAAAACAAATTGACGTCCGTTGCAACAAACATAAATTATTGCTGCCCGTTTAAAAAAATACAATCAATATCATTTCCGTTTATTGACAAAAATCAGTAACGGCATAAGGAGTTATTACTATGTTAGAACTTAAAAAAATCACAAAAAATTATAAAGTCGGTGATACCGACACCACTGTGTTAAAGGGTATATCCTTAACTTTACGCAACTTTGAATTTGTATCTATTCTCGGACCGAGTGGCTGCGGTAAAACTACTATGCTCAATATCATTGGCGGATTGGATAAGTACACAACAGGTGATCTTATTATAAACGGCACGTCCACTAAAGAATACAAAGACCGTGATTGGGATACATACCGCAACCATACAATAGGTTTTGTATTCCAAAGTTATAATCTTATTTCACACCAAACGATATTGAAAAATGTCGAACTTGCTCTTTCTATCGGCGGAATATCACGATTAGAAAGAAAGCGACGGGCAAAAGAAGCACTGATAAAAGTAGGACTCAAAGACCACATAAATAAAAAACCGAATCAACTTTCGGGTGGACAGTGTCAACGTGTTTCAATTGCCCGCGCCCTTGTTACTAACCCCGATATTATTCTTGCCGATGAGCCGACGGGTGCACTAGATACCGAAACGAGTGTACAGGTTATGGAACTATTAAAAGAAATAGCCAAAGATAGGCTTGTTTTAATGGTTACGCATAATCCCGACCTTGCAAAAAAGTATTCCACACGCATAGTTCATATGTTAGATGGAATTATTACGCATGACAGCAATCCTGTTTCAAAAGAAGAATATGCCGAACAACTAAAAGAAGTACAGAAAAAACAAAATACAATCACTCCCGAAGAAATAAAAAAGCAAGCAAAAAAATCGTCTATGTCTGTTAAGACGAGTATTGGACTTTCGTCTTCCAATCTTTTAACAAAAAAGAAGCGTACTTTTATTACAGCTCTTGCGAGTTCAATCGGAATAATTGGTATTGCTGTCATTCTTTCCGTTTCATCTGGTTTGCAATCGTATGTCGGCATATTACAACAAGATTCTTCTTCATCAAACTTTATCTCGATAAGCCAATCATCTATGACGCAACCATCTTTTGGCGATAGTGAAGATATAAATCTAACTGAATATCCTCATAAAACGGACGGCGTTTATATTTATTCAGAAAAAAGCGAACAACCAACGCAAAAAAAACAAATATTAAGCACAGATTATGTGAATTATATTGAAAAGAATTTGAACGACGACACGGAAGATACAAATCTTGTACTGGGCATATCTTATTCCCGTTCGGTAGGTATAAATCTTATTAGTAAAAAGGGCAACGACTACGTTATAGTAAAGACGAATAATTGGGAAGAATTGCTTAATAACAAGGACTATATGGCAACGCAATATACCATTCTTTCAGGTGAGAAAATACCTACGGAATATAACGAAGTTGCGCTTGTCGTTGATAGTTATAATCGAATTTCCACGCAGATACTTGACCAACTTGGAATTGCTTATACAAGTGGCGCAGAAAAGATTGCTTATTCGGATTTAGTCGGCAAAGAATTTGTGCTTTCCCCTAACGACGATTTTTATATAAGACAAGCAAACGGCGATAAATATCGTTTTCGTTCCGTAAATACGCAAGATGAACTTGCAAGCGCATACAATAACGGCACGAAAGTTAAAATCGTTTCAGTTATACGGCAAAACAAAGATGCGTCTAACGATTGGGTATCTTCGGGAATTGCCTATACACAAGCATTGACCGAAACGATATTGGAACAAAACGAAAATTCCATAGTAGTCGCTTATCAGAAAGAAAATTCCGAATACGACGTTTTGAAAGGCGAAAATTTTAAGGATGAAGCAAACAGTGATTTTCCGATGATAAGTGGTTCAACGCAAAGCACTTATGCAAGTAACCTTGTCTTGCTCGGTGGTGATTCCACCCCTACATCGATAATAATTTATCCCAAAGATTTTGATAGTAAAGACAAAATCATAGCCGTACTCGATAATTGGAACAATAGTGAAATTTATAAATTGTACGGCAACGAACAAAACGCAGATGGCGAATATTTAGCTGATGCATATAAAGTGGAATATACGGACTTTTCTGAACTGCTTGTTTCTATGCTGAACAGTATCATTAAAATCGTTACATACGCTCTCGTTGCGTTTTCATCAATCTCGCTTGTTGTATCAAGCATTATGATAGCGATTATAACGTATGCCTCTGTTATGGAACGAACAAAGGAAATCGGAACTATACGCTCTCTTGGTGGCAGAAAGCGTGACGTGTCAGTAGTGTTCATGGCGGAAGCGTGTATTATTGGACTTGTATCGGCTACTATAGCATTACTTGTAACGCTTGGTTTAAATGGTATTATTAATCTTGTACTTAGCGCGCTTGTAGGAATTAAAACGATAGCATCTCTCAAAGTTACTACGGCTCTTTATATGATTCTATTAAGTGTAGGATTAAACCTTATTGCAAGTCTTATTCCTGCTCGTCTTGCGGCAAAGAAAGATCCTGTTGTGGCATTGAGAACGGAATAATTATAGTAAAAGGCGTGGTATGAAACCGCGCCTTAATTTGTTTATCACCGCTCCTATTGTAAATTTCCTATGAAACTGTGGTAACAACTGAATTTTTTTAAATTTCATTTATGAATTATCGAATCCAATAAATGTAATTTTCTTTTCTTAACGCTGCTTGTGGAGCAGGATTATCATAATACCCTAAAATACAATTGCCAATTCCTTCATAATGGTCAGGAATGTGATGTTGTTTTAAAAATTCTTTTCCTTCAGCCGTTTCAAACATTTCTTTTGCTCGATGAATCCAGCAACTTCCAACATTAAACGAAGCTGCTGCAAGCATTAAATTTTGCATGACTAAACTACCATCATAAACGCGATTAGGATTGTTTTTATCGGCTAAGACGACTAAAACAACAGGAGCGCCATAAAATGGATCAATAGATGGGTCTTGATTTAAAATCTTTGCATTTAAAGCAGAAAGAAAATTTCTTTTTTCTTGATTAGTAACGGCCAAAATAATAGCTGATTGTTTGTTTCGTGCAGAAGGAGCATAAGTTCCAGCTAACACGATTTGATTTAAAACTTCATCTGGAATGGGGTTTAAGTTATATTGACGAATACTTCTTCTATGTAAAAGGGTATGCATGGTTTCGTTCATATTGATTCTCCTATTTTACGATATTTTCTTGAATGGGTTGTTGTTTTTGAAAACTCATTGCGTTTTCTAATGTAGTTTTAGAAATCGCTTGTAAGGCTTCTTTGGTTAAAAAACCTTGATGAGAGGTGACAATGACATTTGGAAAAGAAAGTAATCTAGCAGTAGTAGAATGTTCTAAAATATCATCTTCAAGATTTTCAAAGACATAATCTCCCTCTTCTTCATAGACATCTAGTGCCACACCAAAGAATTTTTTATCACGAATTCCTTTGATTAAATCTTCTGTTTTAATGAGACCTCCTCTTGAAGTGTTAACTAAAATGACACCATCTTTCATCATTGCAATCGTCTTTTCGTTTATCATGTGATAAGTTTGTTCATTTAAAGGACAATGCAAAGAGATTAAGTCGGCCGATTGTAAGCATTCTTCTAAAGATAAATATTCTACAAAGGGAAGTAAAGCAGAAGGATATTTATCATAAGCGATAACTTTCATGCCAAAACCATGGCAGATTTTTGCCATTGCGATACCAATTTTCCCAGTTCCAATGATTGCTGCAGTTTTTTGAAATAAAGTTAAGCCGGTCAAGCCATTTAAAGCAAAATTATTTTCACGAACTTTAATGTAACTTTTATGAATTTTACGATTGACGGCTAAAGCAAGGGTCATCGCCATTTCTGCTACAGCTTCTGGGGAATAACTCGGAACACGCATGACCGTAATTTGATTTTTTTTACAAGCCTCAATGTCAACATTATTAAAACCAGCGCAGCGCAATAAAATGAGTTGAATGTGATATTGTTTTAAAACTTGCACAATAGATGAATCAATGATGCAATTGACAAAAATACAAATGGCATCAAATCCTTGTGCTAAATAAACTGTATGATGATCTAATTCTGCATCGACAAAATCCATTTCAATTTCTGGATAATTTTTTAATTGCGATTCAAAAGATTCTTGATCATAATTTTTTGTACCATAAAATAATATTTTCAAAGAATTCACCTTCCTTTTATTATTAAAATAACTCTATTTATATTATAAAAATAAAATTAAGATTTATAAAGATGAAAAAAAGAAAATTATTCTTTTTTTAGACGTACGATGATGACCTCGGGAATTTCTTGTCGTTTATAATAAGATTCTTCAAACCCATCCATTACGAATCCTGCTTGAAAGCAAGTTTGAAATAGTTCTTGTAATGAACGATGATAATAATATTGTAAAGTGGGTTGGTTAGCAATTGCTTCACCTTTATAAGAATGAGAAGTTTTATACTGATTTGTTAAAGTGACAAAGCAAGGATGCTGAGTTGCAAAGACAAAAATGCCTCCTTTTTTTAAACATTGATAGGCAAAATGAAATAATGGCTGAATGGTTGCAATATCCATAATAGCCATATTAGAAACGATTTTGTCATAAGGTTTTTCTTTTAATAGTTTTTTTAATTCTTGAGGTTTTGTGGCGTCAATAACATGAAATTCAATTTGATGAAGATATTCTTTTTGTCTTTTCTTTGCTAATGCAATCATCTTTTTGCTAAAATCAAAAGCAATAACTTTTGCTTGTTGCTTTGCTAAATAAGTCGCATAATTGCCATTTCCACAGGCAATTTCTAAAATAAAATCATCTTTTTGAATATCTAAAAGTGCAGAAACTTTTGGTTTGATGACTTGATTGTGAAAATCATTTGAATCATCACCCATTTGGTTGTCCCAAAATGTAGCATTGTCTTCCCATGCTTTTTGATTTTCATCTACTATATTTTTCTTCATATTTTTTCTCCTTTCTTTAAGAAAGAATCTAAAAAAATGATAATTTGTTTTGTTTTTAAAGTCAAATTAATAGAAAAAAAAGATTCCAAAGAATCTTTTTATTTTCCATGACGAATAGATTTTTTGTATTGAAGATAAATAAAGACTATTCCTAAAACTCCAAATACGACACCTAATACCATATTTGTTATAAATTCACCACGAACTTCACTATCTGCTTGAATGAGTTTTATTAACATTCGTAAAGAGGAACCTTCTATTCCTGCTTTAGCCATTTCTTGAGAGGTAATAACAATATAAGTAATAAATGTGGAAGCAACGATTCCTACTAAAGTGATAATGGAAATGATAAGGATTTTTACCCAAGTTTGCTTTCCTTGCATTTTATCATAAAGCATTCCAGCTAAATAAGAAATTAAGAAAGCAACATAACCAACTAAAATATTTAAAACAACACCGAGGAAAATCCATAAAACGCAACCAATTAATCCACCAATAATGGCACCTAAAGTTCCTTTTAAATAATTATTTGGAGCGGCATTAAATTCTTCTATACTTTCTTGTTGTTTTTGCATGGCTACACTTTGACAAGAAGAATCAATGTACATAGGAACTTCAAATGACATTGATAAGACTTTGTCTTGCATGAGTTGTCCACAAATCGGGCAATAAAGAGAGTCTAAAACTCCTAAAGTTTTAAGATAAGCAGTGAATTGTAAAAGTGCATTTTCCATGTTTTGAACAGCACTTTTAGTAGTAAAGCAGATTACAGCAAAGTAAACATAATAATCATGAATTTCAAAATTAACTAATTTAAGTTCTTTTTTATGTTCATTTAAATATTGAGAAATTTCCGTTTTATACTTTGTTAGATTAGCACATACTCCACCAATAAAAGCTGGAACGGCAAAAGCATCATATTTAATAAAAACTTGATAATTGTCAATGGTTCCACAATGGAATTTTTCGATTTCAGTAAACTGATACTTGTCAATAAAATTTTGAATATTACGATTCATTTATTTAAATTCTCCTTTTTTCCTTTACCATCATATCATAAATCAAACTTGATGAAAAGAAATTTTATAAGTTTAAAACTCTTTTATTTTAATTTTGTTTAACTTTGATATATGGTTCATTTTGAGTATAGCATATTCCCCCCCCGTTGCAATTTTTTTTGAAAATTTAAAAAAAATATTATTTTTAAAATATCAATTTTATGATTTGTTGCAACAAAAGGTATCCGCCCTCTTTGTTTGAATATTCATAATTATTAGGAATAAGAAGTTGATAATCTAAACCTAAATACTCTACATCAATTCCTTTTTTACAATATTTTTGCACTCGTTCATTAGAAAGAATGATCACGTCTTGATGAGCAAAACAATCGATAAATTCTGTTAAAGAACAATAAGGAATCGAGGAGTTTTTATGCGTTGCGTAACATTCAATAGGAATATTGATTGAATGAAATAAAGCTTTTATTGCTTCTAAATGATCAATATTTAAATAGGCAACAAATTGGATTTGAGTTGCTTGTACAATATTGTAAAATTGGGCTTTTATATATTCATCTTCTTCGTTTGGAGATTTTTGAAAATCTATCTTTAAAAGTTTAGCAATTTCATTTAATTGTTTTTCTTCTTCATTTTTTTCTAAATTATTGAAAAATACATAAGGAATTCCTTTTTTTTCAAATAGTTCTTTTGCTAAAAAAAGTGCACTTTGAGAAGTGACGATATTGATTTTATTAGAAATGGTTAAAGTTGATAAAGAATTAAAGTCTAATGAATCATAAAGGCACTCTAAATTTAATTTTTCTTTTAATAAATGTTTAATTTTTTTGTGTTTAATTCGATTACGATGATTTAGTTCATCTCCAATTAAATTATAACAAGGACTATTTTTTGTGTGAATATAGGGAAATAAAGAGGAATAAAAAGCAATTTCTCCTTTATAAAAATCATCATTTAAATCTACAGAAATGGTAAAAGTTTCGATTTCTTTTTGACTTGTGATATCATCAGCCAAAGCTTTTAAATCGATTCCTAGTACTGAACTTAAAGAAGAGGGCATTAAAAATATCAATTGGTTTTCTTTGTTTTCTTTGATTTCTTCTACTGCTTGATAAACAGAGTCAAATCGTCCTAGTGCTAAATCATATTCATTAAAATTAGTTGTATAGGTCGTTTTTTCTATGCGATGAGAAAAAATTCTAGCAAGATGCCCATAATTATAAACTGCATGTCCTGAAGTAGAACAATCTAAAATTGCGACATCTTTAAATAATAAAAGATGCTGATATATAGCCATACGAGCATTTAAAAAAGTTCCATATTTATTTAAGGACATTGTATCACCTCAATCAATTGATATAATGCATCAATTGGGTTTTTTGAATCACTTTCACAAAGTGAAATCACATTTTTATTATTTGTTGTATGAAAGTAAATTTCAGTATCAGGATTTAACTTTTTTAATTCGTCATCAATCACTTTTGAGTGATAGGGTAAATAGATTGAATGAATTACAATCCCCTGTTTTTGTAAAAAATAAGCTAGTGATGAAGCATATTTAGATTGAATTGCGTATTTTTTTGACCGATCTATTTTAGGTAAATTTTCTTCAATATATAAAATGATATTCTCATCAATGGCCAAAAGTTTTTTGTTTTTTTGGTAAAAAGAAAGGTCTTGAACTTTTGTATTATCTATAATAGTAATGGGATATCGTTCTTTTAAAGATTGTGCGAGTTTTAAAAAATGGACATTTTGCACTATAAGTGTTTGACTAGAAAGTAAAGATATAATTTCATCATAAGTATAAACTTTATTATCAATGATTGATACTTTTTTTGTCAGGGTCAATTCACAATTTTTAAATACTTGGTCATAAAAATCGGTTAATATGTCTATGCTATGTATCATTTTAAAACAAGGAGCTTGAATTAAAATTAATTTAGAATATTTTTTACACAGATTTTCAATATCTAAATTCATAAGGGATGGAATACATGTTATTACAACAATAGTCGGATAAGGATGTTCATTAATCAATTGAAAAGTAGATTCTAATTCTTTTAAATTTCCTAGCACTAATTCTTGGTCTTGCATTGTATAAGACCAATTGATTCTTTTATTATCAAAAGGTTGTTTACTTGTATAGAAACAACATTCTCCCGTTCCTAGTGTTAAGATATTGATTTTTTTTAAAGCTTCTGCTTCTTCTAATATATAATCTAAAGGGCAATGAGGAAAATGAAAGACATTGTAGGAAGAAATAATCATTTCTTTTTTTAATTCTTTAATTTTCATTTTTATCTCCATCAATAATTTTTTGTGCTAATTTGAAATAGTGTTGGGTGATATCTGCATCTTTAAAAGCTTCTACAACCGTTTTTTTCATTTTTTCGGCTTCTTGAATATAAGAACTTCTAGGAATAGAATAAAAAATATTTGCGTCCATCTCTTGTGCTGCTTGCAAAACAATTGCTTCTTCATTTGCAATCCCTTTTTGATTGATAATTAGGCCTTTAAAAGTAGCATATCCTACTTTTTTTTGATAGCGAACGGCTTTTAAAATATTGTCTGCAGCATATAAAGACATCATTTCACCAGATGTGACAATATAAAGGTCATCCGCATAGCCATTTCGAATAGGCATTGCAAAACCACCGCAGACGACATCACCTAAAACGTCAAAAAGCACATAATCAGGATGGTATTTTTCAAATAAATTTAATTCTTTTATTTTTTCAAAAGCAGCAATTATCCCTCTTCCAGCACAACCATTCCCAGGAATAGGTCCTCCCGATTCAATGCAATAAACCCCATCATCACTTTTATAAACGATATCTTCCTCACGTTCTTTTCCTTGACGTAATGCATCTAATACTGATAAAATTCTTTGCCCATGATGATGTGAAATTGTTGAGTCTGCTTTTGGATCGCATCCAATTTGAAATACAGTTTTTCCTAGTTTTGTCAATGCAACGGCTAAATTAGAAACAGTTGTTGATTTTCCAATTCCACCTTTTCCATATATTGCTATTTTTTTCATGTTTATCATCCTTTTTTTAAAATAGATAGGACAATCTTTATGATTGTCCTTATCTTTAAAATTCTCCATTTTCCATTCTAATAATATTGGAAATCATGATATCTGTCATTTCATCAACCGATTCAATAATAGAATATTTAGCATTGATGGAATAAGCAGATGCCCAATCAATGATTCTTATAGAACCATCACTAGATAAAGTAATTTTGATGGTTTCACTATCTTCAATATTTAAATGTTTCATTAATGGAGCAATTTTTTCGTTATTTAATGTATAGTAAACAACCGATAAAGAGTCATCTGTCGTATTAGTTAAATCACTTGAAAGAAGTGTACTAAGACAATTTAAGGAACCGACTACTTCTTCTAATGATGTAGCTTGTATGCCATCTACTTTAATTCCTTCTTCAAGTAAGGTATAAGGAGATTCTCCTTGTGTATAATCAAAATCAGGATTGAATTGATAACGATTTACTTTTCCTTGAATAAGAGCATAAAATTGATTGGTTTGCACATCTAAATAGTAGCGATCTCCAATAATTGCATAGTCTTCTTCATCCATTTGAATGGTATAGGATGTTGGCAAGTTTTCAAATTTTTCAAGCATTTTTTCGACAGAAATTAGACTATTAGTTGAAGTCAAAAAAGAATCTAGTGTGTCATTTTCAACTGTACCAATAGAAGTGATGCGAACAGTAGATTTGACGTTTCCTCTGTTCATGCTTGCATTTTCATAATCATTCCATTGTTGATTTGATAAAGAGATAGAAGTTGATTCATAAAGTTCTATTGTCATTGAAGAATCACTTGTTAATTCGATAGAATAACCGATAACATCAGAAGTATCTATGTTTGGAATAAAGGATAAGTAATCTTTATTGGTAGTAAAGTATTTGTTAGAATTATGAATTCTTGCCATGTATGGAGGAATTAAATCATCAATGTATTCTTCAATGCCTGCAAGTGCTGTGTAATTACCAAAGTAATTGGCTACTCTTGCAATTTGATTTAACGTGGCTTTATAGGAATTTAAATATAATTCATCAATTACTACTTTAGAATCTTGTAAATGGAATGAATGCACCATTTTATCTGCTAAAATAAAACCAGTATTATCTTCAATGCAATAAAAATATTGATTGTATTTTGCTATATAAGTTTTGGTTACGTTGTTTTCTGTAACTTCCATTTGATACGATGTTTGATAGTGGGAGTGCTGATCTAAAAAGTCTTGAATTTTTTCTTCCCCTTTTTCATCAAATTGATCTTTAGATAATTGAAGTTCAGCCGTTCTATTTTTTAGAATTAATAAAATATCACGGATAGTATTGATTGATGCGTTAGGATCATCTAAAACTTCTTTTGCTTTTTCTTTAGCGATAGTAAATACTTTAAAACTTGTTTCTGTATATTTTTGGTCATCATTTGCAATCGTTGCTATTGTTGCATAATAGGTAGATAATTCAGCTTTTGCAAGAGTGGTTGCGTTTTCTAAATCTTCAATGACAACGTTTTCATAATCTATTAAAACAGCGCGAACAATTAAACCATAGTTGCCTTTGTTTGTTTTTGAAAAAATATTGAAAACAAATTGGTCATAATCATTTTTGGTGATTGAAACAGCACTGAGATCTTCTATTTCAACCTCATTAGGACTTTCTCCAAAATAATTTTTATCGGCTAATTCAGGATATTTTTCAAGTTGGAAGAATCGATAAAGAGCAGTTTTTATTTCACTTTCATTTTCAATATCATAATAATAATCATCTGTTTTATTTAAATAGGTGAAGGATTCATATTTTGAGATGATTTTAGTTAAAATATCAATGTCTGTAATTTGGTATTCAGCTGTATCTAAAATAACTAATTCTTCATCCTTATAGAATATTTTTTTAGTTTCATCTCCATTTTTCATTATGCCATCACCAGTTGATGAAAGCCAATAGGAAGATCCAGTTGCATCATATTTAAAACTAATTGTATAATTTGGGTCTTGCGTTGGTTTCCCTTCTTTATTGGAATAGACATTAAATTTTAAACCATAAATTTGATCTTTTGCAGAATCTATAATATTTTTAGCAATGTCATTAGGGTTATAAATTGAAGTATAATTAGAATGGGTAAGGAAGAAGGAATCTAAACCATTAATTTTGGTAGTGCCAACATCATAAATCGTGATGTCAAAATAAAGATCATTCATATCTTGACCATATAATTTATAAGTTAATACTCCATCATTTGAAAGTTCCATGGTCATAGCAGATAATTGACCATTTAATCCATCATAAGATTGATAACGATTATTTAAAAGGTCTATTGCTAAGTCAAAATAAGTTGTGCTCGTAGTTTTGTAGTATTTTTCTCCATCTACTTTTTCAAAAAATGAATACAATAATCCAGTTGAAGTAAAGGCTTCAGAAATACCTACTTGACTTAAAATTGAACTTAAGCGGTCTTCTTGTAAGTAAATAGAGGGGACTTGGTTTTCTCCTAAATGAACTCTTCCTACTTGGATGTTTTGGTTTTCATCATAGGTAAAATCGTGAATATATCCATCAAATGCGATATATCCTTCATGTTTTCCTTCATCATAAACTGCTTGTTAATTCGATAAAATTGTATAGGTTTCAAAAGAGGAAGTCTCTTTTTTAGCATAATAATCTTTTACAGTAAGTGTATAATTTCCTTGTACTTGATCTAAAAAGTTACCGATTTCAGTTAGAGTTTTATCTGGTTTAACAAGAGAAATTAAATTATTAATAGCGTTATTAATTTTTTCAACGGCGTCGTCTACTTCTTTTTGAGTAACATTTGCTTTTTCTAATAAAGCTTCTCCTTCTGCTACTGCTGTTTGTAAAGCTTCATAAGATTCTGTAGTATAAACATTTTTATTTTCTTCAGTAAGATAATTTTCTTTCGCATAAGTAATTCTTCTAGTTAAAGCTAAAAAGTCTACTGTTTGAATAGAAGAAGAACTTTGTTCGGATTGAGTAGGACTAGAATCATTTGTTTTTTCTTTACATCCAGAAAGACAAGTTACTGCTAATAATGAAAAAGCGATAAATGGCAAAATTTTATTTTTCTTTAACATATTATTTCCTCCTTATATGTCTTTATCAAGAAAGATGATTGAAAAACGATGACTACCAAAGGGTCTGTTTTCCAATGCAATGATTTGATAATCTGTATAAACTTGACTGATTTCATCTACTAATAAATGGATATCACCATCATATTGAAATTCTAATTCTTTGTTGACCAATGAATTTGTTTCAAAATATTGAATAATTCTTAATAATTGGGCAACATCTTGAATGTATAATGAATCATGATTGATCAATGTTGCATAATAATCCCATTCCTCCTTTTCAATTTTTTCTTTTATATCAGGATACATGACGGAACTGTATCCCCAATTTTCTAGGTAAGGAGTCTTTAAAGTTGTTAAAAACATGTTATAAGATGGAACGGCATAAAAAGTTGTTTCATCTGTCAATTGCAATCGATGAGAACCAAAGGTAGTACAAGATAAATACCAATGATTATCAATACAAATGTAGTTGTAGGCATGTCCTTGAAAAGAATCATTGACATCTGTAACACGAACAATATCAATTCCTTCCATCTTTGCTAAAAGTGTATAACTTTTTGCTTTTCCATCACAAACTGCATAACGATTGCAAAAGACTCCTTCTAGATAATAAGCTTGATATTGATTTAAATCATAGGAAGACAAAGCAGCTGTTTGGTGATCATAAAAAACCTCACAAGTTAGAAAATTAAAAATCTGTTTTGCCTTAGTATAATCATCCATTTCATCACTAATAATTCTTCTTAAAATGTTTTTTGCTTCCTCATAAATTGTTTCTGCAATGCTATTTTTTTTACATATTGGTAAATACCCTCTTTCTACCGCATAATAAAGTTGCTGACTCGTTTCTACATGAATTTTTCCGTTGTTTTTATAATAGATTGGAAAATCTTCAAAAGTTGCATTGCGTTGATTCACGTTTGGTTGATAGTCCAATTCTTGTATTGCAATTTGGTTGTCTTTTGAAAAAGATTTTGTTGCAATATCTTGGATGGCTAAATCAATTGTGATAATTTGATAATCTGTATATAGACTTCGATCTAAGAATGCAGGATAAGCATCAGCTATTAAAACGTAATCTTCTGCTTTAGAAAATTCTTGAGAAATATTATAGAATTGTTTTGCATACTCACTAGAAATATAAAAAGATATTTTTTCGTCGATTTCATAAAACGCTAAATAATCTAATGCATAAACTAATTCTTCTAAAGAAGAAATCGTTTTATTGGGTTGTGGCAAATCTTGTTGATTTAAAGTATCTATAAAAGTCAATTGTTGAAGAAAAGAAAGAGAAGATGTATTTTTTGTTGAAGACCAGTCTTTATGATTACAAGCTGTTAGAAATAAGGAAAAGATAAGAATCCATTTAAATTTTCTTTTCATTGTCTTTCACCATAATCAAAAATAAAGGCATAGGCTTTTTTTTCATTAAACATTCCATTGTTGACTTTTATTACGTTGTATTTTTCTTGTATGCTTTGATAGATTTCATTCATTATTTTGTAGTCACCTAGTAGTTCTATTTGCATGGTTAATGCATTTCTTTTTGCTTCTTTTGCAACATGCGATAAAATTTGTATTCCTTTTTCTTTTTTATCAATAACTAAATTCATAGTTTCATTTTCTAATTGGACTTGGTAATTAAAATAGTAGTCGTAAGGTTGACCCTTCATTACTTGCTCTTTAATATCAGGATAAGCGTCTGAAAAATAATCCCAACTAGGAGAAGACGTATAATAATCAGTGAGCATAAAAAGATTGGTATGTGTGTGATAACGTAAATTGTTAACTTTTTCTATGTTAGAACCTGAAGTTGGGCAAGATAAATAGAATTGCTCTCCAATTTTAACGTAACAATAAGCATGTCCACCTTGTCCTGAAACTGCCCCAATATGATAGGATTCAATGCCTTCTAGTCGACAAAAAACGGTTAATGCTTTAACAATGCCATCACAAACTGCATTTTTATAATCAAGAATTCCTTCTAAAAAATAGCAAGAATAATCCGTATGTTTACTATCTTTATAATTAAAAGATTCGTAATCGTAAGTGTTTTCACAAACTACATAATTATATATTGCTTGGAATTTTTCAATTTCAGTCATGTTGTCATCAATAATACGACTTAATATTCCTGTTAATTTGGCAAGCATCTCATAAGCTTTTGTCCCTTTTTTACAGTAGGGAAAGTAATTTTTTAATGTTGCATAAAATAGTTGTTCACTATTTTCAACTTCTATAAAACCATTGTTATTTTTATATAATGGCAAATTTTGAATGTTTCTATTTTGATTTTTTTCCTTTAATAAAACATCTTGATAATATTCATAGTTAATCACTTTGATATTATCTTCTTTTAATGAATAATGTTTGAAAGCATAGTCAAAAATATATCCTTCTACACCAATTTGATTTTCATTTAATTTTGATAAATCATAATTTTGTATAAAATTATGTGCAAGACTTCCATATTGACCTGCCCAATTGAATTGATATTGTGCATCTGTTTGCAAAAGTTGTTTATACTCGTCGGTTATAGTGGTATAAATCATTTCTGGTTGGGTACTATAAAATACGACGTAATCCATAAAATCAGAAAGGTCTTGCATGGAATTTAATTGTGTTGGTTTTGGTAATTCACTGAGTTGCAATTCATTTGGATATACAATCTCTTCAATGTTATAAGAAATAGTCGGTTGTATTTTTGTCTCTGTTTTACATGAAGATAGAAAGAAAATAGAAATAAATGCGAGGATGTTTGCTTTTTTCATGTTATTCACCTTTTTTTCTCAATAAATCATAAGAGACACAGATTGGTTTATGACTTCGAGGATCGATTTGAATATCTCCATCAATTTGAAAACAATCTTTCAGCATGGATGGGGTTAAAACTTCTTGAGGAGTTCCAAAATGAGTGATGTTTCCATTTTTCATCGCTAGTAAATAATCAGAATATTTACTGGCTAAATTTAAATCGTGTAAAACCATTACAATGGTTGTTTTTTGATTTTGGTTTAAATCTTTTAACAACTCTAATATTTCTAATTGATGGTTTAAATCTAAATAAGTAGTTGGTTCATCTAATAGAATAATTCCAGTTTGTTGCGCTAAAGCCATTGCAATCCATACGCGTTGTCTTTGTCCACCTGATAAATTACTAATAGAGCGATTTTTAAATTCAGTCATATTAGTTACTTCAATGGCCCAATTGATGACTTTTTTGTCTTCATTAGATAATTTACCAAAGCCTTTTTGATAAGGATATCGACCATAAGCCACTAATTCAAAGACGGTTAATGACCCTGGTGCAGAGGGTGATTGGGGTAAAATGGCCATTTGTTTGGCGATTTCTTTGGTTTTTAAATCTTTCATATTTTGATTATTAATGATGATTGTTCCTCCATCACTTTTAATAATTCTCCCAATTGCTTTTAAAACGGTCGATTTTCCACAGCCATTCGCACCAATAATAGAAGTGATTTTATTTTTTTTAATTTCACAATTAAAATCTGAAACGATGATTACCCCATCATAACCTACTTCTAATTTTTTTGTTTCAATACTATTATTCATATAATCAATGCTCCTTAATTAATAGATAAATAAAATAGGGAACGGATAATATAGAAACTAAAATACCGGTAGGAATGTTGATTAAGAAATCAACTCCCATTACAAGCATATCGGCTAAAAGAATTAAAGCTGCAGAAACAAATGAAGCAGCTGGGAAAAGTACCCTTGTATCGGTTCCAACTAGTTTTCTTGCAATATGAGGACCAATCAATCCTAAAAAGAAGAAATTTCCTCCAAAGGCAACGGATGCAGAAGAAACTGCCACGGCACATAAAGCAATGATAATAAATTCTTTTGTAACATTAACACCTACCCCTTTTGCAATATCATATCCGATGTCAATCGTATTTAAAGTGCGACTTTTATAGTACATTACTCCACCAAAGATGAGTAACCATATGGCTAATGTGAGAATATAATCCCAACTGGTTCCCCATAGTTCTCCTGATTGCCAACGTTGCAAAAATTCAATTTGATTTTGATCTAAAATATACATGAGGATAGTTCCTACAGCACCATATGCAGCGGATATAGCAACCCCTGTCATAATCAGTTTTATTGGGTCAATCCCTTTTTTTCTTTTAATGGATAAAAGAAAAATCAATCCAGAAGATAATAGACCACCAATCAATGCTAAAAATGGTAAAGCAAATGGTGAAGATTGGTTCGTTTTTAATAAAGCGACATATAATGTTACAAATAAACCACTTCCATCTGAAACGCCTAACGTTCCCGGACTAGCTAAATCGTTGTGTAGTAAGTTTTGCATTGCAACTCCTGCCATGCCCATTCCAACTCCGACCAACAAAGCAAGACAAAGCCGGGGAAGCCTAAACTCAAAAAGTGTCATTTTAGAATAATAATCGCCACCACCAAATAAAGTAGAAATTACTTTGGTAAAAGACAATTTATATTGTCCTACATTGCAACCAATAAAAAAGATAATAATTAATAATAATAGTAATATAAGATTGATAATCATTCCTTTTTTTATGTTGTTCATTTGTTTAAAACGTTTCATGATACTTTTCATTGACTAAACTCCTTACTATCTTGTCGTCTAGAAACGAAGATGAAAAAGGGAACACCGATTATAGTAATAACAAGACCAATTGGGAATTCAATGCCAGGCATAACCGTTCTAGCTATAAAATCTACAATGGTAACAAATAAAGCTCCTAAAATAGCACAACTAGGAATGACATATCGGTAGTCTGATCCAACTAAATATCGAACGATATGAGGAATCATTAGACCAACATAAGAAACTGGACCGATAATGACTACTGCAATGGCAGAAAGAACTAAAACGACGATGGTAGAAAGCAATTTAATTAATTTAGTATTTGCACCTAAACCTTTGCTTGCCTCTTCTCCTAATGATAAAATAGTCAAATTACGAGAAATTGCGATTGATAAAATTAAACCTACTAAAAAAAATGGACCTGCAATTTGGATATCTAACCAAATTGTATTAGCTGAACTACCTGCCATGTATTTTATCATTGCTGCGCTTGTTCCTTCTTTTAAAACAATAGCTGTAGTCACGGAAGAAAATAAGGTAGAAATAGCCATTCCTGATAATACCATTCGATCTGGAGTCATTCCTCTTTTAGACATCATTGCTACTGCATAAATTAGAAAGGTTACAATAGCTGCGCCTAAACAAGAGATACCAATTCTTCCTAATCGGTCGATATTTGGTAAAAAAGTCATAATAATTACTACTCCAAATACCGAACCAGAAGATATCCCCATAATTCCTGAATCAGCCATAGGATTTTTTGTAGTACCTTGCATAACTGCACCGGCTATGGCTAAACAGGCACCGACCATGATATCCGCTAATAAACGTGGAAGACGAATGTTCCTTACAATGATTTCATTGAAATTTTCAGTGTTTTCGTTGAAATGAAATAATCCATTTATGATATCTTTAAAAGTAATAGAGTCTTCGGCTCCAAAATAAAGAGACAAGACAATCATCACTGCTAAAGCAATCAACCCTGTAATTAATAAGATGATAAAACGTGTTGAAGCTTGTAAACTTTTTTTTGTTGCTTTACAATAACTTTTTTCATTTTATGATGCTGCTTTTTCTAAGGCTTTAAATAAAGATTGATATTGCGCTTGCATATAAAGAACATCTTTTAGTGCAAATAATGTAATGTCAATTACACCAACTTTATCATTTTTTACACAAGATAAACTTTTCCAACCTTCATTGGTTTTGACAACTTCAGGAATCGTATCCGATTCATCCATTGATGCGTATAGATTTAAGTTTCCTTCATATTCTCTTAATTTTTCTGATGAAATAGGAGAATAGGCTGGTTGAGACTGATTATTAAGGTATTCTTCCACTTTTTCATTTTTATTTAATTGTAAAACATCATATAAAATATGGTTAAAAACGAATGCACCATTAAAATCAGGAGGGATACAAATGCCATTCATATATGAAAAAACGGTGACAGTTTGGTTATCTAAACCTAAATCTTTTAATTTTTGAATGCTGGTTTTTTCAATATCATTGCAAAAGTCGATAATGGTTTTTGCGTTTTTATCCATGTCAAAAATAGAACCTAAGTAATTTATTCGTAATTCAAAATCATAAGTATCGAAATAAATTGGAATAACAGGCGCAATTTTTTCCAATTTTGAAATATCTTTTTCATCCATAGTATTGTAAGTTAATATGAGTTCTGGATGATAACTTAAAACTTCTTCTGGGTCAAAAGGTTGAGTGTTCTTTAATTTTTCAACGCCATAAAAAAAGGATTCATAACCATTAGAATTTGCATTTCCATCTACAGCTAATGGTCTGATGCCTAAAGATAAAATATCCCCAGTTCCACCTAATGCGACAATATTTTTAGTATTAGCATCATATTCCACTTGTTTTCCATTTAATGTTGTTATCGTTTTGATGTTCGCTTCATTTCCTCTTGTATCTTCAAGTTTTGGCAAAGAGGGCAATTCAACTGTTGGATTGTCTTTATTTGAATTGCATGAAGTCAACAAAGAAATAGGTAACAAAAGTAGCATGAATGCTTTTATAAAAAATTTTTTCACAATAAAGCCCCTTTCCTTAGTTAGATAAAACTAACCAAGATAATAAGTTAGCACTGTCTAACTACAAAGTCAATACCTAATTAAAAAATTTATAAAAAAGAATTGTGTTTAATAATTGTTTTATTTAAGTTGTTCCTTATAATCTTGCATTT
>UMAM01011069.1_pt1 | contig 75951 bp, 74 predicted proteins | sample 1963711 | NCBI WGS metagenome assembly UMAM01 (sample SAMEA4835916, study PRJEB28245) | human gut metagenome | biome: gut microbiome; material: fecal sample | place: Denmark | collected 2008
TATATCCCCCCCTTTTTTACACATATTTCTTTTTTTTGATTCTTTGATATGTCAAATGGAATTTGAGAAAAAATCACTTTTTTCAATATACAAGCTTATTTATTGTCATCTAGATATTTTGAAGTAAATCTAATGATGATTTAAAATCTTCTTCATATTTTGAATATTTTTTATTTCAAAATTTCAATAACTATTAAATTATAAACTTCATCATATAGTGAAGTTTTTGAAAATGAAATATTACAAGAAATGCACTTAAACATACTTTTAAAAGTAGGAAAGTGAATAAAATCATTCTCTGCCTTTTTTTGATAAATGCACTCTAAATACTTTATATAAAACCTTTCGGTGAATTCTTTATATGAAATAATACGGGTCAAGAAACTTATAATTTAACTTGCCTATTCTTGTTTTGCTAGTAAATGTAATTTGCTAATTTATTTTTTTACATTTATTTAAAATTTGTATTCACCCATTCAATTAAGTTTTCTTTACCTTCTTCAAACGATAACAAAATATTTCCATCTATTTTTAATTCTACTATTGGTAATCTGTGCCCGTTATAAAAATGCCAAGGAACTGTTGTAAATTCTATTTGTTCACCAACTGACAATTCTATAAAATGATTCGAATAAATATGGTAAATACAAGATTTACTTTGATAGGAAATGTAATCTTGTAATTCTTCGCATTCAATTGTGACATTATGTTCTTTAAATTCTATTACTTCACCAGTCAAAGTTACATAATTTTGATCATCCGAATATTTTTCTAACATTTTCTTACGTAGTATTAGGTTTGATAAATGACATCCTGATAAAAATACAGCTAATAATGTAATCAAAATTGCAAATTTTTTCATTCAATCAATTCCTCCGTTGTGTTTGTATACTAAACTAATTTGGATTGATATTAATTATCTATATCAGAGTTTCCCTTGAAGATGTAACAATTACTTTATCTGTTCCTGGAATAATATCTTTTTGTTTATTCTCGAAAAAAAATTTTGTTTTATCATTATATACAATATCTATACTATCTACAAAACTACGTGTTCTTTTCATCAATACTTCATTATTGTTATACGTGAATAATAATTTGTTGTATGCAAAATGATTGAAACCATATTCATTAAAAAGGCTTAAATTATTAGTTAAAAATAAATCTGTTATTTTTCCATCAACATAATTAATTTCTCCAATTATAGCAATACTCATTTCTCTTAAACTATAAAATACAATTTCGATATTATCATGGTTATAAAAGTAAAATATGATATTTAGTAATTCTCCTTCGGAGTATCTTTCTGTCATAATCACTTTATTTTGTTCATTAAAATAATATTTGAAATCTTTTTTTTCTTCTTTTTTAGTTAAACGACCTTTATATTTTCCATCTACATATTCTATGTTTTTATCTGGAACGAACATTCCATATAAAGATGTTATTTTTTTACTAGTTGTCATCAAAGTTTTTAAGTTACTATCTTTTAATAATTTATACAAATTGTAACAATCTTTATATTTGTTTTGAATAAATTTAGTTTTTTCAATGGTATTAAAAAAATCGTTCATTTTAAAATCCTCCCAAAATCTTTTGATATGTCTTTAGCAATTTCTTCACTCCTTCAAAACCATATAAACTATAAATAACGTATATTTTTACCTTTAGTATAAAATAATAAGTATTTGTATGCAAGTGAATATGAGCATCCAATAGATTCTGATGTTAAATGAAGGATATTGATGAACGATTATAAAAACTCTTGAAAGAACTAATTAAGTGATTTCCACTTAAAGTCGTTATCACATACATTATAATATAAAATTAAACATTCACATCATTTTTACATACATATTTGACTATTAATATTTAAAAAGGTAAGCCTACTCATTAAAGTAAACTTACCTTGTTTTACTTGTAAAAGTAATTTGCTATTTGTTTTTTAATATTTTCCTTACTTCTTCTTTTGATATTTTAAAATTATTCGTGTTAATTAAAATTGTTGTCATGTTTTCGCCAAAGTCAAAATCAATTAATATTTTTTTATCTACTAGAATATTTACTTCTTTATCCATTAAACAAGACTTAACAAGACCATCAAATATTATGATGGATGCATTAATATTTGAAATATATTCAATAAACTCAGCAGTAGTAATACAATTATCAAAAACGTATTTATTACATTCATCTTTTAATATAGAAACGTTATCAATATTCATAGTCAACAATATTTTTTCTACTTTTATAAAATCAATTTTATGTAATGTAATATTAATATAATTTTTATTGCTAGTTATCGTTATTTTCATATATTATTTCTCCTTTTAGAATAGTTCACTTATACCTACTATTCCCGGTATTAAAGGAATATGTTTTGACCAAGTCCATATAATGAATACCATACTTTCCAAAGGGAAATGCTGTTTTCAGCATCTTTCCTTATGCAAGTTTTATTTTAATCTTTTTGATTTTACATCAAATATCAACCAAGCAATTAAAGGAATTGCAATAAAGAATATTCCCCACCACATATTACCTTTGATACTATTTTCAGTAATAACACAATATAACGCTATACTTCCACAAATTAGGATTGCCAAACACAAACTAATCCATGATATTGCAGAAAATATTTTTTTCTTTTTTTCTATTAAAGTTGTATCCTTTAATTTTGGATGACTTTTGATTTTTTTATCAATTTCTTTAATTAATTTTTCTAAGTTAAAGTCGTTGGGATATTCATAATCAATAAAAAGTTTTTCTAATTCATCTTCATTTACACCAGCATGATATACTACCAACTTATATTTATCTTCAAAAAAATCTATAATAACATAAATATTATGATAATTATAATTTAATTGAATCGTTTTACCTAATTCATTAATAGTAGGATAGACTCCTATTCCGGCATATTCAGATAATAACTTTTTAATGTGTCCACTTAAGTATAATTCAAAGATTTTATCTAAATTACTATATTCATTTTTGTCTTTAGAATTTAAATAATTTTCAATTTTTCTTTTCATATTGATAGATTATCCTTCCATATTTTAATCCCAATAACCAGAAATTGCTCGAATCAAATGTTCAAAGCCAATACTTAAGATTACAATACCACCGACTACGACGATACCTGGTAAGGCAACACCAGCAACTAATAAGCCTGCTGTAGTAAGTGACATTGCTCCTGCCGCTAAATAATATGAACCTACACCGATAACTGTATCAATAGCAGTGTCTACTAACATTGCAGAATCAACTTGCCAATTATTTTCGTAAAGATTAAATCCAAAATTAACAAGTGCATTTAAACCAACAACACCACCAACTGACTTAGCAATAGCGCCAAATCCGGCTCTAGCATCTCCAGTTAATATTTGTTTAAATGTTCTTTGAACTACTGTTCCAAAACCTGAACTTGATTTACCAAACCAATGCCAAGTTCCACCCATAATTGGATGCATATATCTTGTGTTTGTTACATATGCAAATTTACTATGCATTCCACTAGCGGCTAAATACCTCATTCCTAAAATGAAGCCTGGAATTGCACCTACTGCTGTTGAGGCCCACCAAGGTGCAGTGGGATTTCCTACACCACCAAGATTTACTCCTCCAGAAGATTCCCCTGCAGAAACTGATGAACCTCCCACAGATAACGATGAATCAGTAATTGAACCTCCAGAAGAAATGGGTCTTTGTTTGTAATTCACTGGACTATTTCCACAATAACTATAAAGATTCAAACCAGTTAATGAGCCACTATCAAGATAATTAAAATCATCCGCATTAATAAATCTTCTAATGGTCGGGTCATAATATCTAGAATTTAAATAAAACCATCCAGTTTCTTCGGGTCTTCCACGAGTACCCACACTTTAAAAAAACAGGTTTCCTGCTTTTTACAAGATATGCGTGACAGTAAAACTGCCGATGATGGCAATTTTACCCCACGCCTTATCCTGTTTCTTAAAAAAGTTACCGATAATATTTTTCAACAAGATTTTTAATAAGTAAATACAAATTATAGAACACTAGAGAATTATTATCTAATTCTGCTATATTAATTTGAGGATTGTAATCCAAATCCTCATAAACAACCATTTTATAAGTTTTCTCATCAATTTCCTTACCTTTCAAAAGTCTATAACAAATTTCAATCTGCATAAACTCAAAATACTGCATATATCCACAATATTTCCCAGATTTAAAGATGAAAGGAATACTATAGTGATAAAATTTATTTACTATATCTTTTTCTTCTCTTGTCAAGTTATACTTTCTCATAATAGCTCCTTTTTTAAATCTTTACATACCAAAAAGTTAAAATCTTTCCTGCTGAAGTAAACTGTCCATTCATCCCAGCTTTACCAATCCATGTCCAAAAAGGTTGCAGTCCAGAATTATATGGAACCTGAAATTTTAATACGCTTGCATTTCTATTAGCAAAGTTAATAGCATCTTTTGTATATTTTACAATATTATTTCCTTTTTTGAATCCATCATTTATCACATGGGTCTGATAATGATGCCGCATCGTTTTAAAAGGTGTTGATGTTCGAGCGCTGGTTCCAGCTTGCCACATTTTCGCCGCATTAGCAACTTGTACACTACTACTTATTGCACCAGTTACACCACCGATAATAGCACCCGACATAAAGCCATCTGCCGCCCCGTCTGCAAAACCACTCCAGAAACCATTACCAGCAACAGCTGATGCAATGCCACCTATTGTTCCAGATACCAATGCTCCTGAAATGGCACCTATTACCGCACCTTTAAACGCTCCTGCCACAATAAATCCTGCGACTCCGGCAGCAGCGCCACCTGTAACTATTGTTGCTATTCCAAGTCCTAGAATTACGACACCGCCAATTACCCACTTTAACCAATTAGGCATTGCCCAATGCCCATCTGGGTCAAAATAATTGACTGGATTATTCAGGCAATAGACATAGAGATTCAATCCGTTTATTGTTTCAGGATCAATGTAACTAATATCATCAGGGAAATAAATCTTCCAGTTTTAGAATCATAGTACCGCTATTCAAATAGTAAATCTGAGTCTCGACGAGTCTATTACGAGCATCTTCCTAATAACCACATCTTAATTATAATGTGTTACTAACGAAATTGGTAACCAATTTGCATACATTGAGCACTTGGAGAAATACTATAAAATAATATTCTCCTTATGCTCTTCCTAAAATCTTTCATTCATTAAAAATCAAAATAGTTATGTAATAATCTTTCAAATTTTGGTCGATCTGCAAATCGAGCAATATGCCTAACAAAACTTCCATCGTTTAAAAAAACAGCTGCCATTCCATATCCAATGCCATTAATAACAGTACACGACAAAACGATTAGTTCTTGATTTTGCATATATATTATAAGGGTATAACCCACTGGAGAATTAACACTTTTCATTTCCTTATGAAAAGTAATTGTAGATAATTCATAAGCAAACTCCTCAATTTTTTCTGTTTCCAATGTATCAATTATTCTAATATTATCAATATCGAAAAACAAAATTGTATCTTCTTCAACTTTTATATTAATTGGATTATCATTTTCACATAATACTAATTGAATTTTAGTTGCTTGATCTATTATATTGCTAGCATCAAAATGATAAGTAGCAGGATCACATCCGCATAAAGATAAAATAACAAATAAAAGAATAATATAATTTTTTTTCATATGAATCTCCTCCGATTAGTAAAACTATAACCAATATAGTATAGTAAATGGGAAACATAATGTACTTAGTGCATAATAGCCCCATGCATTCCATATTTCAGCAGTACTATGTGTTGTTCCTTCTACACCTCCTAATATTAGTGAACTGACCATTCTATTGTCAGTTCCTAAATCATCACTTTCTTATAAAATTTATTCCGTTATATTTTGATATAACAGACACAGCAGTTAATCAAATAAGCAATTTCTATATAAATATTTTACCATAAACCAAAAATAAAATCACGATAAATGAAAAAATACCTACCATAAATTACACATTATAGTAGGTATAAAAATTATTAAGAGCTAATTAGTTAATGTTTTACTTAATCATAAATATTTATATCAGTTTTTTGACACCAGCACTTTAATTTGGCATCTAAATTAATATTATCTAATAATTTTATTCTTCTATTTCTTCTTTTTTTACTTCTATAGAACTATCATATCCCATATTAATCATTTTGCTTCTTAAATTATTAATTATTTAATTTTATCATTTTAGTGATAAATAGTCTAATTATATATTCCTTTTTGTAAATATAAAAAAGTGTAACTACCTATTACGATAGTTACACTCCTACAAGTTTGTGTTAATGTTTTAATTATTTAGTAAAAATAAATTTAACTTTTTTGATTATTCATTAATATTTTTCACCAATGTACAGTCTATTCTATCAACTTCAAATTCCACATAATCACCATCTTTTATTATAGTATCAAAACCATTAGGATAATCATTTGATAAATCAATAATAAAATCAAATACCTTAATTATAGATTTTTTAGAATCAACTACAATTCCACAAAGATTATATTTGAAATGATTTTTTGGATCCTTTTGTATGTTACATTTATTAGCATTTGAAACTTTTAAGATAATGCTGTCATTATAAGAAAAAGTGTATAAACTGTCAACTTTCATCCCTATTTTAGGATCATTATTATTTTCTAATGGAACAGACAAACACATACATACTATATCATATTTACCATCTGTTATTATATACTCTGCATAGTTATAGTCATATTCTAAAATATGTTTTATTTCCATTAAATCACCTTCCAATCATTATAATAATCCTAATGCAATAGCAACAGTTTTAGTAAAGCTTCTTATTCCAAATGTAGTTATCAAATTACTTCCTTGACCAACACCAGTAAATAAATATTTGCCTGATTGATATAACGAATAATACGCATTTTTTTGAGCAAGATATGTGCCATTTTTAATAACATTTTTTGCTCCTTTGTATACTGAATAACATTTTTATATCCCATACCAGCGCCAAGTATAACATCTCCCACTTTCTTATAAAATTTATTCCGTTATATTTTGATATAACAGACACAGCAGTTAATCAAATAAGCAATTTCTATATAAATATTTTACCATAAACCAAAAATAAAATCACGATAAATGAAAAAATACCTACCATAAATTACACATTATAGTAGGTATAAAAATTATTAAGAGTTAATTAGTTAATGTTTTACTTAATCATAAATATTTATATCAGTTTTTTGACGCCAGCACTTTAATTTGGCAGCTAAATTAATATTATCTAATAATTTTATTTTTTTATTTTCTAAGTTACATTCACTAAAATTTTTAACAATGTCATTTAAATATTCTTGGCTTTTAGAACAAATTTCAATATTTCTTCTGTCTATAATAACTAACGATAAATCATATTCAGAATTAATAAAATCATTATATGTTTCGACAACTTCCTTTAAAGATGTTTTACTTCTGATAAAAGGGTATATTTCATTTTCTTCATTAGCTAATTCTTTAATTGTTTGATCGTTTGAAAGATTATCAAATTCATTAAAATCTAATTTACATTTATCTCCATATGATTCCCAATATTTAATATCAATACTCTTGTGCTTAAAGTCAAATGTTTTAAATAAACTATTAATAATGTTTGGTAAACAGTAAATTTTAAAACTGCACCTACATCTGTTATCATCTCCATTCCCAAAGAATATTGCTAAGAAAGCAACAAACGCTGTAGCCGTAGCAGAAATCATGTAAATAGAGACTCTATCTAAATTATCCCGTTTTTTTGATATTTTGTTCGTTCGTATATAAAAACAACTTAAGAATTATTTTGATGCAAAATCATGAAATTTTAAGATCAGATAATGAGAATGCAACGAATTCATTCTTGATACCATGCAAGTTGAAATCCAACTATAATTACTCACAAAATGTAACATCATCCCATATTTCTTTAATAGTTTTGCCGTCTATTTTGAATTTATTAAGCAATTCAGCAACTGTTGAAAAATTTTCACTTCTTTCAGATATTTTTTGCTTATTTTTATACTTTGTAATATACATAGCCGTTATGTTTGGAAGCCCATAGTCAATTTGATATATAGCATTTTTATAATAAAACCATATTTCATCACTCGTAAATAATGCCATTAACTCATATTCTGCATATGATATTTTTTCAAGTTTAAAATATTTGTCATATGCAATCTCTAATTTATCTTGGATACTTAAACTTTCATAGGGTTTTTCCATTAATTTACTTATTTTTTTTTGCTGTTCATTCCACAGCCTCTTATTTTTAATATATTGGATACCCATAAATTACCTCCCTGATATAAGCCACCATATCAACCTTAAATAATTCCAATGTTCACTTGTTCTGCCTGTTAACCCTGGTCCATTCCAACCATGAAAATGATTTTTTCAAATATTTACCATGAGGATAATCAAAGTCAAACATTTTTCCATTTTTAGTTTTATATCGAAACCTATTAACTTTACCATCATCGCCTATTCTAGGTGTTCAAATCCTATTTTTTAATACTTATTCAACTTCTTCTATTTCATCTTTTTTTACTTCTATAGAACTATCATAGCCCATTATTAATCACTTCGCTTCTTAAATTATTAATTACTTAATTTTATCATATTAATTATATCATTTTAGTGATAAATAGTCTAATTATATATTCCTTTTTGTAAATATAAAAAAGTGTAACTACCTATTATGATAGTTACACTCCTGCAAGTTTGTGTTAATTAATTTCAATTTTTTCTAATAATTCTTTAGGGAACTTCTTTAAATCTTCATATTTTATTTTTAAAGAATACCCTTTACGCCAACCAATACGATTGACAAAATTTATTTGAAGCCAACCTGGCGAAACACTTAATCCATAAATAAGTAAATAATTCAAGAAGTTTTTGCGAGTATAATGCATATTTTTAATATTATCAATAGATATTTTAAGCTCTTCCTTTTTTCTTTTAATAATAATTTCGTTTTTATCAAATATAATATTGTTTAAAACAAATGTTTCCATGCAACCCCTCCGTAATTTCTACCAAATTTGATTAATTCCATAGCCAATTAGTTGTTTCAATCCAAATTGTGCACCAGCATACATTCCGTAAAAAGCTAATGTTGCAACCACGTTATCTATACCTGCACCACATTATCATCATATACTCCCATTATTTTGAGTATCTATTTCTTCTAGTAGGTGATGTGAGATTATATCTTTTAAACTTCTTTTTCCATTATAAGTTCTACTAACTATAAATATTGTTTTATTATCAACACATTCATAATTAATTAATTCAATTTCTTCTTGAAGTTCATTAAACTTCCTAATATATTCGTTTGAGGTAAGTAATCGATTATTACTAACTCCTTTAATAATAATTCTTTAGTTTCTATTAATTTTAATTCTATAAACTTCCCTCCTTTTTACATTTCCATATCGGACTCTTTTTTCTTTTCTTTTTTTGCTTTTTCCATAATTTCTTTTCTTAAATTTTCATTTTCTATCATAGAGAAAAGTTTGTGAAGTATTAATAATGTTTCTTGAATATCCTCAATTTCAATTTTATCTTTATTATCAAAAACATATGTATCATGAATATAATTTAAAGATTCAATAAAATCTTCTTTTTCATAAAATTCAATATTATTCAAATATTCAAAATCACATATACTTACTTCACAAGAAACTCCCCCTTCTCTTGCAAGTTCCTCAGTTCTTTTTAAACCGATTAAATAATTAATATATTGTTCATCTTCCAATAATTCTTGAATTTCAGATAATTTGTACATAATTGTAATATCATAAATATGTTTACAAAAATCAATATACATTCCTCTTTCATAATAGTATTCAGAAGCAAACAACTTATCTATAAATATTCTTTCTAAGGATATTGTTCCAATTTTAAAAGGTGTAACATCAAAATTTTCTTCTAATGTTTTCTTTTCTTCATCATTTGCAAGTTCATAAAGATGTGGAGCAATTTCTAACATCATTACAGGTTCACTAACTGTGAAACTCGTAGCTTCTATCTTCACATTTCCAAATCTTTGTAATGAATCTCTTTGCACAACTTTAAAAAGTGACTCATACTGATAAGAAGCTTCTAAACTATTTCTTTTATCTTTAATTTTTTCTTTAAATTCTAATGACTCATAACTTAAAACTGTTTGTTTTAATCTTTTTTGTTTTTGTGACTGTGTAGGTAAATCATTAACATATACAGTCAAGTCAATATCTTCACTAAATCTTCTTACAGATTTTAATGCTTTATAAAGTGCAGTCCCGCCTTTAAAATACGAAAAATTTTGATCCTTTTTTGTAGTTAATTCTTTTAATAATAAAGTAACATAATAATCTTTTTCTAAAACATCTCTTCTAACACCAGTTCTTTCGCTGATGTTAGTTATTAATAATTCCATCGCTTGTTTATCTTTATGTAATTTTATATTAATTTTCTCCTTTCGCTAATTCTGCAATTTTTTTATAAATTCCATTATCATTATAAAAATTTGCATAATATAATAATTGCTCAAAATTTAGGTTCATTTCATCTATTTCTTTTCTAATAATAAAGTTATAATCATCAACTTCAATATGTACTTTAAATCTATTTGAAATAATATCTAATAATTGTAAATACTTATAATTTTTTTCTGTGACTTTGGTTACTGGTTTTACTAACTTAATTGTGTCATCGACTTTATCAACTTGTAATTTATTAGTTGCAAGATATGCATATTTAGGAACTTGTGTGGTTAAACCTAAATTATTTATAAGTGATGGCCCTGTTTCATATCCATATATTTCTTTATCATCTTCGATATATAATCTTTTCACTAAATCTGCATATTTAATTTTTGTTTTACCAAAAACAGTATCAACACATTTATAATAAATCCCTTTTTTATATCTAATAAAATTATCATGCTTTTTTTCGTAGCGATTGATGTACTCATTAATAACTAATGGTTTAGCATCTTTAATTTCGTTTAATACATACTCATGAATATCACTTGTGAAAATCGGATAACCATTACCAATATTATCAATATATTCAGTTATTAAGTCCATAATTGTTCTCATAAAGTACCTCCATACATTTGTTATAATCAAATAATTATTTCAATATTTTTAATCAATTTGATTATAACATATTATATGCAAATTTTCAATAAAAATACACACTTAATATTCTATTATTTACTAACATTTTAATAGTTCGAACTTGGTATCTAAGTTGCGAAACACTGAAAAACTATGTTTTAGTTTTTCTTATCATGTTAAGTAAATAATAGCTACATTTCCATTTCACTATCATTTCTTAAGTTTCCATCATGATCAATAATTCCTTCTTTTACTATTCTTTCAAATTCAACTTTTCTTAATTTCATTTGGTATTCTTAAAACACTTTACTGGCCTCATCTATTACTTTTAAATTGTGTTAAACAAGATTTAAGATTTCTTCTTTACGTTATTTGGTTTTACATTTTTTATTCTTATTACCTTCAGTTCTTCTACCAATATTCATTCTAGCTTGTACTATTTCGTTAATAATTGCGTTACCCATTCTAGTTTTTAAATCAGTTTCAAAGGCGGTGCTATAATATTTTCTTTTATCTTTTTTAATGTGATTAAAGTTATAAAGCATTTCTAGTTCTTCATCTCGTTTTTTTATTCTCCATAGCTTTAAGCTCTTTTGAACTCCCAGACTATCTGGGAGTTTTCACTCGAAGTCATTTCATGCCTTCTCAGACAATAAAAAACCACGCCTAAAAGACATGGTTTTAAGTATAAGTTAAAATTGTTTGCTTTATTCTTCTACAGGAAGAGTTAAAGCATTAATAGCATTTGTAAGTAATTCATTTCCTGTCGTGATATAATTATCTGAAGAAAGTAAACTTTTTAATGCATCAATTACCGCTTGTGTTAAATTCGTACATTCTACTGTTTTTAAAGAAGTGTTTAAAAATGCATTGGCACCTACAGATTCAAGATCTTTTGAAATGGTAATAGTTTCTAATGAACTACATCCTTCAAAAGCTGATTCAGCAATGGCAGTCACTCTTGATAAATTCATCGTTACTAAAGAAGTATTATTAGCAAAAGCACGAGCTCCTACTTTCGTAATTCTTGGTAAGTTTACTTCTTGTAAAGATGTACAATCTTCAAAGGTGGACGCAGGAACCTCTGTTAACAAATTCATATCGACACTTTTTAATTGTGTTGCTCCTTTAAATACTTCTGAACCTAAAGTTTTTACATTTGATAACTTAATAGAAGTAATATAAGGATTGTCTTTGAATAATTCATCAGCAACAGCACTGACAACAGAATTATTAATTTCTACATCGTTATTTTCACCACTAGTTTCAAATCCAATGGCCCAACTGCCTAATGTAATCAATTTATCTTTGCCTTCTTCTAATTGATCTGCATAATATTTTGTTTCTTTGAAGGCATCTTTTCCAATTTTAGATAAAGAAGAAGATAAAGTAATATTTTCTAATGCGACACATCCAGCAAAAGCATTAGATTCAATCGTTTCCACTCCAGTATTCATTGTTAAAGTTGTGAGATGTGCACTATTTGAAAAATTAACTGGACGAATACTGGTTTGTCCATATTTTACACTTTCTATACTGACTACTGGATGTAAAATGACTTCTTTTAAAGATGCGGGAAGATTAGCATTGCTTTCTACATTAAATAAATAAGCAAGAGAATATTGTTCTTCTGGTATTGAACTAGAAGCATCATAAGTTTGTCTGCCGACAAAAGGAATTGTCACTTTAGAAAGATTACTACAACCAGCAAAAATACCTTGAGGAAGAGATTTCGTATAACGATTTGTCGGCAAGGTAATACTCGTTACACTTGATAAATTAGCAAAAGTATTTTCGGCAAATGTTGCAGCATTAGTCACAGTAATACTATTTAAAGTCGTAGGTAAAGTTCCAAATAAATAATCTAAAGTTTTAGGATTTTCAGTATCAGCGCCAATAAAGTTAATTGTCAAATCCGTTACTTTTTGACAACCAGCAAAGACATCTTTTCCATAAGCCATGGCTTCTGATTGTATTGTTTTTACTTCAGAACAATTTTTATAAACTTCATTTCCTAATTCAATTTTACTTCCAATTTGAATGGAGGTTATAGCCGTATTTTCAAAAGCGCGGTCGCCAATTTTCATCGCTACTTCAGTTGGGAAAGTAATGGATATTAAATTGTCACAAGAAGAAAAAGCTTCTGTGCCAATAGATTGAATATTTGGTCCCATAATGACGTGACGAATAATATCGACATCTTTTAAAGCTTGTGGTGCAATAGAGACCACTTTTTGATTGCGAACCACATCAGGAATGGTAATATCTAAAACTTTATTTTTTTTGTTGTATTGAATACCTGTGATTTCTAATCCACCATCGACCTTTTTATAGTCGAATTCATAACTATAAGTTTTTGTTCCATTAGAAACAGAACCACATCCAACTAATAGTCCAATTAATAAAAGATTCGATACAATGATTTTATTATGAATTTTTTTCATGTACTTCCCTCCATCATCTCATTTTTATTGTATCAATTATGGCTTCGTTTAGCAAGATGAATATTGATAAATCTTGAATATAAAAAGAAAGAATGCCCTAAAAAGTCATTCTTTCTTTTCATTACTTCTTTTTATTTTTTCCTTTACTAAACCATCTCTTATACCAAGGCAATTTTTTTTCATTTTCTTTTTCTTTTAAAAGATCACGTAATTCTTCCGTATGAATGAACCCTGTTTCATCTTGAAGTTCTTTTTTTTCATCTTTTTTTTCTGTTGCCATGTTTTTCACCCCTATTTAAAAAATGGTTCGCCAATCAAATAAGAATCATCTAAAACTAAAATGCCTTGTCCTTTTTGATAATTTGGCAAATTTAATTCAAATCCTGAACATATCATACCACAAGATAGGACATTTCGCAAGGGATTTGCTTCAATGAATGTTCCATCAAACATCATAGTGCCAACTTTTGCCACAACGACTTTTATTCCTGCACAAACATTTTTTGCTCCACATACAATCGTCAAGATTTCTTGTCCCACATCTACTTTAGTAATGTGAAGATGGTCCGAATTGGGATGAGAAGTGCACTCTAACACCTTTCCTACGACTATATTTTCTGTTCCTTGCAGCTTAATGAGCAAAAATTGCGCTTTTTTTAGCATTTCATTACAAACGTTTTCTAACTCTTGTGTAGGATGTTTTAGTAATCCATAAGGAAGATTTGGCATTTCACAAAAAAGATTATAGCCAATTATTTTTTGATCTTGATTATATAAAGCGACGACATCATCAATTTTTTTTGTTTCTTTTGTTTTTTCGTTTGAACCAAAATTAATTAATAAACAATGTGGAATATGAAACACAAATGCCATTTTATCGACCTTCCTTTAACCAAGTTTGATATAATTTTTCATTGAATTGTTTTAAAACTAACTTTAAAAATTTTAAATTTGCTTGGTAATCATTAGTATCCATGATGGAACAATTAGAGTGAATATTTCTAGCACAAATGCAAGAAGTCAAAGTAAGTACCCCTTTCATGGTGCGATGAATCACACCTGCATCCGTTCCACCATTAGAAAGATAATATTGAAAAGGAATTGCATATTTTTTACAAAGTTGACGTTGGTAATCAATTAATTGTGGAAAAGCAATCATACCACCATCCACTACACGAACTAAAAGTCCTTTCCCTAATTGTCCAAGTTCTTGACTAGATGTCAAATCATTTGCTGGAGAACAATCAATGACAATGGCAAAATCAGGTTGAATCATTTGAGCAGCTGTTGTCGCCCCACGAAGTCCTACTTCTTCTTGAACATTTAATCCAACAAACAAATCATAAGGTAATGACGTATCTTTCAAACTTTTTAAAAGTTCAACACATAATGCACAACCAATGCGATTATCCAAAGCTTTTGCTAAAATTCGATTGTCATTTAACACTTCAAAAGAGCCATCTAAAAAAATGGGATCTCCTAAACGCACATGAGATAGTGCATCTTCTTTATTTAAAAATCCAAAATCTGCTACCATGTTTTTAGCATTTACGGGTTGATTTTTTAATTCTGAAGAGAGTAAATGAGGTGGAATAGCACAAATTGCTCCTTTCCACTTTTCATTTTTTTGATTGATTAAGGTCACTCGTTGTCCCATTAAAATTTGGTCCCAAATGCCAGTGACTTGAAAAGATAAAAGTCCTTGTTCATTAATCGATGTCACTTTTAAAGCCACTTCATCACTATGCGCACAAACCATCACTTTTAAAGCATTTTTTTGTTGTGATCGTTTTATTGCATAAATTGAGCCAAGTTTATCATAAATGATTTCATCACAATAATCTTGAGCATATTTTTTAAAAAGATGTGTGATTTCTTTTTCATAACCAGAAGCTCCATATCCTAAACAAAATTCTTTTAAAACTTGCAATTGTTTTTTAGTTAAAGGCATTTTTGATTCCTCCTTTTAATTAATTTTAGCTACAATGCGATAAATTGGCTGATTCAATGAGCGAAAACGTTTTTCATATTCACTCATAAAATCACCTTCACAAAGTTGATAATTTGGATTCACTTCTAAAAGTTGATAATTTCGTTGTTGAAACATTTCAAGAGCATAAAAATATAATTCTTGATTATCCGTTTTTAAGACAATTTGTCCTGATTTTTTTAAACATTGTTCAAATATGGTTAAATGATTAGGATGTACCAATCGACGTTTATGATATCTTTTTTTAGGCCATGGGTCACTGAAATTTAAAAAGATTTTATCAATGGAGCCAGTTTTAATAAAGTCTAATAATTGACTGGCAGGAATTTGTAAAACAGCAACATTTTTTGTCTCGCTTTCTACAATTTTTTTTAATGCCATGGCAAAAACCGATTTATTGATTTCTACACCAATATGATAAACATTAGGATAATATTGACTGGATTGTAAAATAAAATCTCCTTTTCCCATGCCAATTTCTAAATAAACTTCTTGATTTTTTGGCAATTTTGTGGCTTCAAAAAAGAAAGAAGAATGGTTTTGAATGTAGGCATCAGCCCAAGGTTTATTCCTTCCTCGCATTTTATTGAGCCTTAGATGCAATTTCAACTTGCAATTTTTTCAAAAATTCTTTTGTAGTGAAAACGGTTTGTTGTTGACTTCCATAATGGCGAACTTTTAAAGTTTTATTATTTTTTTCTTCATCACCAACAACAACTTGATAGGTAATCTTTTTTAAATTGGCTTCGCGAATGCGATATCCAAGTTTTTCATCACGGTCATCAACATGAGCACGAATGCCATGTTTTTTCAAAAATTGCACGACTTTATTGGCATAATCGCGATGATACTCATTGTTTACAGGTAAAACGACCACTTGTTTTGGAGCAAGCCATAGTGGGAAAGCCCCCGCATAATGTTCTATAATAATGCCAATAAACCGTTCAATTGAACCTAAAAGTGCACGATGTAACATAATTGGTCTTTTTTTAGAACCATCTTTTTCCACATAGGTAATATCAAAACGTTCTGGTAAATTCATATCTAATTGAATCGTTCCGCATTGCCAAATTCGTCCTAAAGAATCTTTTAATTTAAAATCTAATTTTGGTCCATAAAAAGCACCATCTCCAGGATTCACTTTATAGGGTTTATTAGCCGCTTCGCAAGCTTTAGCTAAAGCCTTTTCAGCTCGATTCCAAGTTGAAATTTTACCAATATACTTATTTAAAGGACGAGTGGATAATTCAATGTTATAAGAAAGTCCAAATACAGAATAAATGCGGTCATAAAATTCAATCAATTTTTTAACTTCTTTTTGAATCATTTTTTCACTCATAAATAAATGAGCATCATCTTGTGTAAAGGTGCGAACACGAAATAAACCATTTAAAGCTCCACTTGCTTCGTGACGATGAACCAAACCTAATTCTCCGAGTTTTAATGGGAAATCTTTATAAGAATGAATGGCATTTTTATAAACAAGTAAACTACCTGGACAATTCATTGGTTTAATAGCAAATTCATATTTATCGATTTCAGAGGTATACATATTTTCACGATAATTGTCCCAATGTCCTGATATTTCCCAGAGTTTTTTATTTAACATAATAGGAGTTTGAATCAATTGATATCCTTCTTTTAAATGCTCTTCTATCCAGAAGTTTTCCAATTGTTTGCGTAAAATCATACCATCGGGCAACCAAAAAGGAAATCCTGGTCCATATTCACTGAGCATAAACAAATCTAATTCTTTCCCTAATTTTCGATGGTCTCTTTTTTTGGCTTCTTCTAAAAAATTCAAGTAATCTTGTAAATCTTGTTCATTTTCAAAGCAAATGCCATAAATGCGTTGTAACATTTTATTATTGCTATCACCTTTATAGTAAGCACCACTCACTTTTAATAATTTAAAATGTTTTAATAATTTCACACTTTCTACATGAGGACCACGGCACAAATCAATAAAATCACCTTGACGATAGGCTGTAATTTGTTCATCAGCAGCAAAATGTTCAATTAAATCAATTTTATAAGGATCATCATGAAAAAGGGCTAATGCTTGTTCTTTGCTAAGTATTTCTTTTACAATTCGTTTTCCATCTTTAGCAATTTTTTTCATTTCTTTTTCAATGGTCGCTAAATCTTCTTCTTTAATGACTTGATCTTGCAAATCTATATCATAATAAAATCCATCTTCAATCACTGGACCTACCCAAAATTTTGCTTGTGGATATAAATGTTTAACGGCTTGAGCAAGCAAATGAGCACAACTATGATTGAGTATGTTTAAACGTTCATCTTCTTTAATATTTACCATTTTTTTCACTCCTTTAAATTAAAAAAACGCCCTTTAACTTTCGCTAAGGACGTAAATTACGCGGTACCACCTGCATTCATACATTGCTGTATGCTCTCTTTCTTCTTTAACGCAGAAGATACGCTAAGATTAATAGAGCTGTGAAGGAGTATTCTTTTGGTTTTGTTAAAAATCTTGCACCATTGATTTTCTCTCTATAAACAAAGTACCAAAAGACATTGTCTTCAGTCATCGCTACACTGATATTATAATCATCTTTTTTTAAAATAGCAAATTATTTTTCACTTCCAACCACTTTTTTTGCTTGTACCAATGTATAAATAAAATGATACAATCCAAAACATAATCCTGGCAATACCAAATAAAGTGATAAATGAAAAACAATTCGATATTGTGCAGAAATATCAAGATCAAAAATTAAAAATAAACTTGAACAGAGAATAAAATTAATTTCATAAAATAAAAGTGTAGATAAGGAAATTGATGGCTTTTGTTTAAAACACCAAAGAAGTAACTGGATGGCATAACAAAGAACGATGATAAACGTTACAAATAAAAGTAAAGATTGAACTTGAGGATAAAAAGAATCAAATAAAAAATAAGGTGACATAGACTCCAAAACTATTAATAGCCAACTATAAATGCCATCTCCTCCTTGATAATCAATATTTTTGATTGCTAAAAATACGATCAACGCGATGCAAAACAAAAAAGATAGGATAGCATGAACAAGAAAAGTCTTGTTTTTTTGCACCATTTTTTGAGACTTTTCTTTCTTTATATCAACTATAGGCCATTCTTTTTTCAAAAAAAGATAATTACATATCAAACTTGAGAGTAATAGCAGCAATCCAATGACATATAAAACGATTTGTCTTGCAGAAAAATAATAAAATGCGCCAATAACGATACTATCTGCTAATAAAATAAGATAGATGATTTGAAAAAATAAATATTGAGAACCATTTATCTTTCCATTTTTTTGAATGAATAAAATAATTGTTGCAATAAAATAAATCAAGCTGACAAGATACAAACTTAAAGGAATAAAGGCATAAAACAACCATTTGAGAATAGAAGTTGATGATAAATGAAAAATATTGGATAACATCAATTGAAACAAACTAACTTCTTGACTATTATTTTCAAAAATTGGTATCAATAAAAACAATGATAAAATTAAAAATGTTGCGATAAAAACAATGGCATGACGAAATATTGTCTTGTTTTCGTTTTTGAAAGAAAGATTCATTTTTTTAGCTCCTTATTTAAAATTATAATGGAAACATAGGAATAAAAATTGATAAGGTTACTGTTTTTATTTTTTTACTATTTATCACTACTCTTTATTTTTATTTTTTTATCTTTATTTTTATTATAGCACTATCTTTATAAAAAACAAAATAGTAGTAATTTATTTTTTCAACGCTTTAATCGCTTCAATAAGTGGGTCATTGGCATTCTTTTTTAAATAAATAAGATAAATTCCTCTTCCAAGGTGCATATCTGAAATTTTTAGTTCTTTTAATTTTTGATTCTCAATATCGGTTTTACAAACACTATAAGGCATGATACTGATTCCATAGTTTTTTGCCACTAATTCTTTGATTAAAGCGACATTTTCTAATTCTAAAATGACATTGTAATTGTGAATTGTATCATAATGCGTCGTTAAATAATCTTCAATTAATTCTCTTGTATTAGACTTTTTATGTCTAAGAATTAACTTTTCTTGCCGAATCATTTCTAAACTAACTCCTTTTAAAGAAGCAAACGGATGATCCATCGAAGTAATCAAACAAAAATGATCATCATAAAGTAAATCAGATTCAATTTTTTTACTACTTAAGGTCCCATCAACAATCGCAAAATCAAACTCATACATCTTTAACCGATTATAAATATTAGTTAAAACATCTGTATGAAAATTAATGGCACAATTTGGATATTGACGATTACAAATTTCTAAGATATCTTCAATTAAATAATCCGTTGCCGTCATCGTTATTCCAATTGAAATATTTTTTTGATGGGTATGTGATTCTTTTAATTCCAATAATAAATTTTCATGTAATTGCATTATTTTTTGTGCATTTTTAATTAAAATGCTTCCTTGATAAGTGGGAAGTAATTCTTTTTTATCCTTTTCAAAAATTTTAATATTATATTCTTTTTCTAAATTTTGAATATGTTGCGTTACAGCGGGTTGGGTAATATTTAAAATTTTTGCCGCTTTGGTATAATTTTTAATTTGCGCCAACGTGATTAAAGTTTTTAACTTTTCATCAATCATCCATTTCTCCTCCTATAAAAAAAATTTATAATATTATAAAAAACTATAATTAGATTTTATCAAAAAGAAGCGTTATAATCAAGAAGAAATGAATACTATAGGTTGTAAAGAAAGGAGGAAAAACTCATGCTTGATAACGTTTTTCAAAACATGACTCATTCTGCAAAAATATTAATTTGTTTAGCTATCATTTTAATTGCAGGATTTTTATTTAGTCGAATTACAAAAAAATTAAAATTACCTAATGTCACAGGTTATATTCTTTCAGGAATTTTAATTGGTCCTTATTGCTTAAAATTAGTTCCAAGTGATGTCATCTCCAATATGGATTTCGTAACAGATATCGCTTTAGCTTTTATTGCTTTTAATGTTGGAGAATATTTTATGTTGTCTAACTTGAAAAAAAGTGGCAAAAAAATTGTAGTCATTACTCTTTTTGAATCCGTAATGGCATCAATTTTCATCTTTATTGTCATGTATTTTCTTTTTCATTTATCTTTATCGTTTAGTTTAATTTTAGCAGCAATTGCTTCTGCTACTGCTCCCGCCTCCACTTTAATGACCATTCGTCAAACCAAAGCGAAAGGGGACTTTGTCGATTCAGTTTTACAAATTGTTGCTTTAGATGACGTCGTCTCTTTAGTTTTGTTTTCTATTGCCGTTGCTGTAGCGAATGCTGTAGAATCAAAAGCAAAATTCAGTATCATGTTGCTATTAAAACCCATTTTGCAAAATCTTGCAATCATCGCTATCGGTTTACTTTTCGGACTTTTCATCTTTTTACTTTTCAAAAAGAAACGCAGTTCAGATAGTCAACTTATCATCGCTATTTCCATGATTTTATTATTAAGTGGTGTTTGTTCAATTTTTGACATTTCTCCTTTATTAGGTTGTATGATGATGGGAACTATTTATATTAATTTAAGTCACGATCATCACTTATTTGAAAGTCTAAGTCGATTCTCTCCACCGATTTTATTATGTTTCTTTGTATTATCTGGAATGAATCTCAACCTTTCTACTTTATCGACGTTAGGAATCATTGGTGTTGTTTACTTTATCGTTCGCATTGTTGGCAAATATATTGGAGCAACCCTAGGCAGTATCATCACCCATTCAACTTCTAATAATAAAAAATATTTAGGTCTTGCTTTGATTCCACAAGCGGGAGTCGCTATTGGACTCGCTAGTTTAGGCGCTCGACTTTTACCTTCCACTTTAGGAAATATGCTAACCACTATTATTCTTTCTTCTTCCATTTTATATGAACTCATGGGTCCTGCCTGTGCAAAATTGTCTTTATATTTGACTCGTTCTTATGAATTGCCTAGTGTGAGCAAAGTTGATTCTTCTACTTTATTAAAAGATTATTCAACTTCTAAATTATTTGTTGATATTCCAAAAAAAGAAACAATTGATGAACCAATCCAATCAAAACCATTTTATCCTAAATTAAACTCGATTCAATTTAAAATGACAAAAAGACAAAAATAATGCAAATTTCATTAAAAAGCAGATTTTGAATTCAATTCAATTTCTGCTTTTTTTTAAAGAACTGCTGGTTTTTTATAAAATAAAAGATAATTAACATCTTCTACTAAAGATAAACTATTGACACTTATTTTTTCAAGTAATGCTTGTTGCAAATAATCTTTTGATGCAATTGATGTAATATATTCAGTAGTTTTTTGATTTAATTGTTGGATTGATTCATTAACTTTTCCTATATTTTCTCCTATTGAATTTAAATTCGTTTGAACTTGTGATATTTGCTGAACTAATTGATTATGTTGTTTTTGTAGTTGTAAGGATAATCCTTGATAACAAGTTATCATCGTAGATTGTAATTCTTTCATACTCATTTGAATTGTATTTGAAATTTTATTTGAAGCTTCTTCAATTGCATCTATTAACTCTTCGTGACGTCTTTGTTTATCTACTTGTTGTAAAGCCTCTTTCAGCGTATCTGCTCTCCCTGTTTCATAATAAAATATAATAAGGTCGATATTTTCCCAGTCTCTTGAATCTAAAACTGAAGAAAACTCAAACATCAAAGCTTCATATAAATTTTTACTTGCATCAATGGTGGTATTTTTAACTTGATCATATTTTTTTAATGCAAGTGTATGGGATTGATTTAATCTATTATTTGTCTCATCAAAATTAGAAAGATCGTTTTGCATCTTTGTTTGACTTTTTTTCAAAGGCGTAATGCGAGATTGATAATTTTGAATTTGCTTATTTTTATCTGTATTTTTTTTGTGCTTATCCACCAAATAATAAATAATAGAAGTTAAAATTGCCACAATAATCATCGGAATCCAAATTTTACCCATTAAATTACTACTAAATTGGTTATTACCATTTTTCATGGATTGTAGCAAATCATGAATAAATACTATCACAATCCAGATAATTGGACCAAAAAATATTCCAGAACAGAACCCAACACCTATTACAAGGCCAATATTAACTTTTGCTGATTTATTCTTTTGAAAATTTAAATCAGCAATGTTTCTTTCGTTACTTTTTATGTCTTGATATACCATCTTTAATTGTTGAATCGTCTGATTCTTTTTATTTTGATTTTCATCAATTTCTTTATGGATTTGAATACATTGGTCTTCTTCTTTTTTCAATTTATCTTTTTCTAAAGAAATTGCACTCAAACCGGCTTTTATACAATACAATTTTGCTAAAATTTCTTTTTTACTTTCTTCCATACATTATCCCCTCATTGTAAATAATTTCAATATCACTATAATTCCCCCCCCCGACTTTTGTCAAGCAATTTGTGAATGTAATTAATAACAAGGCATTTTATTCTTTTTTCATTAGGGTTTTAATAATTTTGGTAGAGAAACCTCATTTAAACTCTTCAAAATTAAATTTTACTATAGAAGCTATTTTAGAATCTAAAATTTTTATAACTATTTTTATTAAATTTCAATAAAAAAACTATAAAAACCTAGTTTTAAAATATAGTCAAAAAAAAAGAATACTTTAAAAGAATTAAAATTAAACAAAAAGGACTGAGTTTTGTGATTACAAATCTCAATCCTATAGGTTTGTTAATTCTTTTAAAGTTTCCAATTTTTGAGCACACTTCACTTTATAGCCCTTTTATGATTTAAAATGCCTAATTTAGTTTTCTTCCTGATTCAACATTGACAGAATAATTTGTAGAAACATTTAAATTCTTAAGTTCATTTTTAGCTTTTCTAGATACTTCACTTAATTTATTTCTCATTGCTTGTTCTAAAAAACGATTAAATTCATATAATTCTGATTCTTTTTCAGCTCTTAATTCTGTGCGATAATCAACTCTAAAATTAATAGTATTAGAAGTAATATTTACTAAACTAACTTGGAAATCAACATCACCAAAATTTAAACTCTTATTTTCAGCCATATCATAGCAAAGTGACTCCATTCTAGAATAAACATCTGTATATCCACCTTGATTTGTACTAGAACTTGATGAATAACTGCTAGATGATCTTGATGAAGATGAACTAGATGAAGAACCGGTTGTTATTTCCATTTTTGAAAATGGAATACCCATTTTTATCCATGTAAGAACAGTAATTACATTTACACCAATCGCAATTAATAATGTAATGATACTTAATAGATTTAAGTCTTTTAATAAAATTGCTAAAACAATTGCAACAACACCACTTACAACAGTACCATATAACCCATAAAAATGCCGATTATATCCATTAAGATAGTCAAATGAAGTGAAATCACTATAATCTAGAACATAAAGATTTAGTAAAAGTGGAACACAAATAATCATTCCAACATATCCTGTTCTTCCTAAAAAAGTATTGGCTGAACTGAAAAAAATTGCCTTATTTCCAATTGATGCAATTCCTAAAATAATAAAAACCGCTTCTATCGCAAGAGCAATAAAAAAAGCAATTTTTCCAAGTTTTCCACCTCTAGCCGCTATCCAGTTAAATAAAAAATAAAAAATAACGTTAACAATACCAGTCATGAATGCAAAGCCAAAAATAAATGTAGCATCTTTCCCAACTATTGCAAAAATGATTGCTCCTACAACAGCAATAATAGCAAATATAATAATTGCTTTAATTAAACCAGCGAACCTTGAACCTGCACTTAAAAAACTTTTCTTTTTTGATTTTGACATATAATAACCCCTCCTTTTTTTATTATACCCCCCCCACTGAAAGTCAAGGTTTTTCATTTAAAAGTAGCATTGAGGGACCGCTATAAAAAAATAAAGACATCTTTAGGCGATGATTACTACTCTTAAAAATGAGGACATAACATGAAATATATTTTGAAAGAACATATCGGCAGAAAAATATATATTCAATTATAAAAAGAAGAGTTATTAAATTTTAGGGCATCTGTAAAATGATATGAATTAAGTTTTTTCATGTGTTTTGTCTTTATTAGCCAACATAGAGATTTATAATTTTTAAACATAAAATTGAATAGAAAACGAATCTTTTCACATTATTCGTATTTCCATTAAAAAATCAATAATATTTAAATTATTTTCGTTGATTTTGAGAAAATTTCACAAAAATACAATAAATAATTTGTTTTTAAGTTGATATTTTTTTGTTTATAATTCAAATTTAAAACATGTTATATGTTAAAAAAGACTAGATACAATCTAATCTTTTTCAATTTAATTAATATATTTATTTCAAATCATTTTAACTAAAATTAAAAACCACTCAATTTAATGAATGAAGTGGTTTTTCTTAATTTAATTAATCTTTTTTATTTTCTATTATTTCCCAATGACCATTTTTATCAGATCCAACTCTTTTAATCTTATTACTTTTTTTAATAATTCTATATACTGTCATTCTAGAAATACCAAGAATTTTAGATATTTTTTCTTGAGTTACATTTTTATCACTTTCTATTATTCTTAATATTTTATCCTCAATAGTTATTTTATCTGTAACATTTACTGTAACATCATCTGTAACATTTTTTATTTCTGATACAGAAGAATTAAATTCATTAACAAAAGGATTCGGTTTAAATTTAAATGTACAAATAATATATTTACCTACAAACTCAAAACAACTTTTATCATAATATCTTAATATCTTTCTCATTCCCGAACCCAAATTTTCAGTTAGTTTGACATCTTGAAATATTTTAACCAATTCAGGATTTCTTCTTGAAATAATGCCTTTAAAGAAAGCTTCTTTATTTAACCCTTGAGGAAGTCCACCTGCTGAAATAATCTCCATTCTATCATTATAAAAGTTTACACATGGTGTAGAACTCATCGTATAATCATTATGAACGACAGCGTTTACAAATGCCTCTTTTATCGCATCAAACTCATACATATAAGCAGTTTCATGACCATAATTGGTCTTATGCATATAACGCTTATTATAGGCTTCTATTAAACTTAGAATTTCTATTGTTGCAGTTAATAAAGATTTAAACCCACATTCTTTTGCTTCAAGTAAATCTATCCTATCATTCCCCGCATATCTTGCTACAGGGATAGGAACTGAATTAGAATCTGCTACTAAATAAGCAACATAATTCAGTTTTTTATCTTCTGTTAATAAACCTAGATTAGCTAAAAAACTAGTGTCGCTTAAATCTTTTTGATTTTGATCATATAAAATTCTTAATTGTCTAAAAGTTAAATCTTGCTTTGGTGATGGAATATCCTTTAAAGAAACTTGAGTGTGAGAAATAAATAAATCTTCAATCATCTCTTCACTCATTTTATTTTTAGCACTTCCAATCCTTAAAAAACAGCCTTCAGGACTTCTTCCATATTTTCTAATATAATAAGGCTTTTTATTCCCTGTAGAAATCATTATTTTGATGATATGTTTTCCTTCTTTTTCTTCTAACACAACGTCATATAGTCCAATCGTTGAAGGTGCTATATTGTTTTTTATTCTATCTTTTATTTTTAGTTGAATGGTATCAGGGTTATCAACACCTACTACTTTTTTATTTTTATCAATACCAATATAGATGATTCCACCTTCAGAATAATTTAAAAAAGCAACTACTTCTTTTTCAAAATTTAAGTCATCAGTTAAAACTTCTTTGAATTCAATAATGTTACTTTCTTCATATTTCAATTTCATCACCTATTTTCAATTAAATTATATCATTATGACCATTATTTTTAAATCTTAATAGTATAAAAACCATTTAATTTTACAAAAATAAAGTGGTCCACTTTAAATATCCAATGCTTAACTATCTTGGATATGTTTTTTTGCATACTGTTTACTGAAAATAATAGAAAGTTTAATTAAAAAAAGTTTCTTTATTGAAACTTTTTACGTTATATTATAGATGAATTTTATATTTTACTATGTTACTTATATTTTACTTTACTTTTTTATTTTGAAATATTTCTAATAATTGATACAAAACTTGTTTTTCCGTTTCATTACAAATACTAATATCAATTTTCTGTTTATCATCTTTTCCCATGAGATAATCTAAACTTGTGTGTAAACAGGTCGATAGTTCTAACATCATTTTTGTACTTGGAAGGGAAATTCCCATCTCCCATGCATTTACACAATTCCGTGAAACCTGTAATTTTCTTGCCAGTTGAGCTTGAGTCAGTTGATTTTGTTCTCTCAGACACTTAATTCTTTCGGCGATAATATTTTTCAAACCATTCACCTCTATGTATAGTATAAGTGTCACTTTTGGATAATTCATTATCCGACATGATTAATATTATTGAACAGTTGTCGTTAAAAATTGAAACAAAAGTCGACCAATCATTTCAGAATTACAAACATAATTTTCATGATTGGCATTCTTTATTAATATTAATTGCGAATGTTGTATAGCTTGGTGAATCGCTTTTGTATGACTCTTTTTGACAACATCTCGTTTAGCCACTGTCATTAAAGTTGGAACTTGAATGGCTTTTAAATCCTCAAATGTTAAATTGGGTTGCGTAAGCATTAAATCATATAGCATTTTTTGCTTATAATCTGTAGCTTGATTTCTTTTAATTTGATAAGAAAGACGATAGCGCCATTTTAAGCCTTTTGGAAAAATATTAACGCCACTAAACATTAAAGTTTTGACGCGTTCAGGATAAGCCAAAGTAAAATAAATAGCGACGATTCCACCATCACTAAATCCATAAATTGCCGCCTGTTTTATTTTTTTTAAATCCATAAATTCTTTGACATCCTCAGCCATTTGTTGATAAGAAAACGACTCATTAAAGCCATCACTTTTTCCATGACCCCGACTATCTAAAGCATAAACAGTAAATCTTTTTGATAAACGTTTTATCGTCTTATCAAAAATTTTTAAACTTTCTTGATTTCCATGTAATAAAATTACAGGATCTCCATTTCCTTCTTTTTTATAATAAAGATTAAAATCATGCAAACGAATTACATTTCCCATACTTCTCACCATTTTTATTGTAACAAAAAGATAGAAAAGATAAAAGATTTTTAATTTTTAGCACTCATATATTGACAGTGCTAAAAAATGGGATATAATAAAATATGAAAAAAGGAGAGGATATTATGAGTGAAGTAAAAAAATTTAAAACTGAATCAAAACGTCTATTAGACCTTATGATTAATTCCATTTATACCAATAAAGAAATCTTTTTAAGAGAATTGATTTCTAATGCATCCGATGCAATTGATAAATATCATTATTTATCTCTTACCAATTCAAACATTCCTTCGCAGGATGCCTATCATATTCATTTATCTGTAGATAAAGAACATCGAATATTATCCATTGAAGATAATGGAATTGGAATGACGTATGATGAAGTTATTAACAATTTAGGAACGATTGCTAAAAGTGGTTCTTTAGAATTTTTAAACAATCTAAAAGAAGATCAAGCAAAAGATATTGATATTATTGGACAATTTGGGGTAGGATTCTATAGCGCTTTTATGGTGAGTGATAAAGTTGTCGTTGAAACTAAATCACCTTTAAGTGAAAAAGGATATCGTTTTACCTCAAAGGGAACAGAAAAATATGAAATTGAAGAAATTGAAAAGGATCAGGTCGGTACGCTAATTAAAATCTATTTACGGAAAAGTACCGAGGAAGAAGATTATGATGCTTTCTTAGATGATTATCACATTCAATCTTTAGTTAAAAAATATAGTGACTATGTTCGTTATCCGATTACCATGGAAGTAGAAAAAAGCGTTCCAGAAGTCGATAAAGATGGAAAAGAAATCGAAAACAAATATAAGACGGTTTTAGAAACCATTACTTTAAATTCTATGGTCCCCATTTGGAAAAAGTCCAAAAATGATGTCACCGAAAAAGATTTAAATGAATTTTATAAACAAAAGTTTTCCGATTACAACGATCCGATGTTATCCATGTTTGTCAATGCTGAAGGTATGTTAACCTATAACGCTTTATTATTTATTCCTAAAAAAGCACCTTATGATTTATATACCGAAAATTATGAAAAAGGATTAAAATTATACACCAAAGGTGTCTTCATCATGGATAAATGTAAAGAATTAATTCCTGACTATTTACGGTTTGTAAAAGGACTTGTTGACTCTAGTGATTTATCTTTAAATATCAGTCGTGAAATTTTACAACAAAATAGACAACTCACTAAAATCGCAGCAAACATTGAAAAGAAAGTATTAAATGAGTTAACCAAATTACAAAAAGATGATTATGATAAATATTTAGACTTCTTTAATCAATATGGCGTGAACTTTAAATATGGAATATATAATAGTTATGGCGCTGATAAAGAAAAGTTGCAAGATTTATTAGTCTATAAAACCATTCATCAAGAAAAACCCATTCCTTTAAAAACCTATGTTGAATCCATGAAAGATGGACAAGAATTCATTTATTTTGCTTCTGCTAAAGATAAAAATGCAGTACTAGCAATGCCTCAAATGGATTTAATTAAAAAACATGATTATGATGTTTTAATCTTAGATGATCAAATTGATGAGTTTGTCATTAACATGATTCAAACTTATGATAAGAAAACTTTTAAATCCATTAATCAAGGGGATTTAAACATCTTAGATGATAAACAAAAAGAAGAAGTAGAAAAGTTAAAAGACCTCAAAAAACCATTCATTGAAAAACTAAAAGAAATATTAAAGGATGATGTCAGTGATGTAGTTATTTCCTCTCGTTTAAGTGATTCTCCAGTTTGTTTAGTAAGTAAAGATGGAGTATCCTTAGAGATGGAAAAAGTTTTAGCTTCTTTACCAACTGAAAACAAAGCAAAAGCACAAAAAGTTTTAGAATTGAATCCAAATCATGAATTATTTAAAGCGATGGAACGAATATATGCTACAGATGCTCAATTATTAAACGATTACGCACAATTACTATATAATCAAGCTCTTCTAATGGAAGGTTTCCCACTAAAAGATCCCGTTGCCTTTTCTAACAAAATGTGTGAATTAATGATAAAAAGTAGTAAATAGTTAAAAAAAAAACTATCAAACATGCACTTTATATTTTATCACGTTCGTTTTATAGTGGTAAATGTTAAAGTGCTTTTTTGCTTTTTTTAAAAAAGATGAATATTTTTAAAAAATTTGTCAAAAAATGGCATGTAAGATAGTCTATATTAATGAAAGCATTTAATGTTAGGAGGGAGGAAATTTAAAATGAAAGTAAGTTTAGAAACAGTTGAGTTGTTAAAAAGAGGTTATGAGTCTGCATTCAATCAAGTTTATGATGCATACGAAAAATTGTTGTATTTTCTGATTTATTCAATCGTGAAAAATCATGAAATAGCTAAAGATGTTTTGCAAGATGTGTTTATCAAGGTGTTTGTTGAATCACCATCACTAAGAAGCGCTAAGAATTTTCATTCGTGGATCATCAAAATTGCTAAAAATACGGCTTTTACCGTAGCTAAGAAATTCGCAAGATTTGTTCCATTAGAAGAGTGTGATATCGAAAAATATGTCTCTGACAATTATGAATCACAATTTAATTTTGATTTACCGAAGTTATTTTCAGCAGAAGACAATTTAATCGTCATTTATCATCTAGTTTACGGAATTAGTTTCAAAGAAATTGCAACATTACTAAATACTAGTTTTGATAGAGTTGTAGCAAAATATTATCGAGTTCTTAAAAAAGTAAGAACACTTTATAAGGAAAAAAAGCGCGAAGAAGAATTAAATGAACAAAAATAAAAAAGCAAAAAAAGTAACTTTTAACAAACAAAGGAGGAATTAAACAATGAATTTTAAATTAGAATTTAAACACGATTTAGAATCTCGAATTTGTAAGGGCGAAACACCCATCGTTAATAGTGAAATGATAAAATCTAAATTGACCTTTAGTATGGATGACAGCAATGTCAAACCAGTTGCCACAACAACAAATAAGAGTTTTAAATTAATTTTTGCAAAATCAGCCTATTTTATGGTATCTTTAATGATGGGTATTTTTGTAGGTGGTGGAATTGTTTATGGTTTAACAGTTAATAAACAAGCACAAGACATAACAAAGGAATATACTTATGTTGGATTAGATGGAAAGAAAAACATTATTTTTGACATCAAAACAAATGTTATTCCTGTTTGTTCATTTTTTCTCAGTGAAACCGCAATACCAAATTTAGAAAAGGCAAATATTATAAATGAAAACAACCTTCAAACTTTAGAAAGTGTTGAATTCGTTGAACATATGCAAGTCGTTTACACACCAGTCACAAATTTCGATGAGTCTTTTGCAAGCGTTATTCTTTATGAAAAAGATGAGAAAGAATATTTATACTTGTTAACAAAAAACGACGATTTTTGTCGCTATCGACTTGAAAGTAATTTGCCTTATACATCTCAAGAATTAATCACATCTTTTGAAGAAAAAATTGGAAGCACTTTAGCAACTGAATTTTTAAATGGAAAGGATACAGGAATCTTTTCACAACTCAAATTTGATACTTATTCACATGAGTATTATTTAGAACATGAACTAAGATTTGAAGAACTAACTTATATCGCTAAATATGATTTTAATCAAAACAAAATTATAGTAAAAACATTAATATAATTTCATAAAGGAGTATTTCAATGAAATCTACGACTATTTTATGTGCCATTTTGACGTTGTTTTCTATTCATTTAGGAAACAATGATAAAAATTCTGTCGTGCCAGAAAAAAGCAAGCACGTTTTAAATGATGCTAGACAAACAAATTTTTTAACTAAGAAAATTCAATCAACAAATATTCATGATTTAAAAATCGAGCAAATCGTAAATGATCTTATGCCAAATAAAGTGATTGAAAAAATAGAGAATCTTTACGATATTCAATTTGAATTAATGTATTACCTAGTCACGTTTGAAGATTTTGGATATATGATATACGATATAGAGACGCAGGATTATCAAGAATATTCTGAGACTTCTTTATCACCTTACTTAAAACACCAAAATGAAATAAAAGTATATGTAGGTCCTGGAAATTATTGCCATGTGAGTAATGGACAACTTAAAGATATTGCCAGTGATAAAACCTTAACTGCTATTGAGCAAAACAATCTTTCAATAGTTTATGAAACTATTCAAAGCAATAAAGAACAAGCAGAAAACGATTCTTTTGTGAACTCAATAGATGATGCAAATGCTTATGTGACTCTTCCAGGTACTTATAGTCTTCCTTATTCTTATTATTTTACAAATTTACATGAAAATTATTGTGAAAATTATTTAGGAAGTTGTGGTTATATTGCATTACAAATTACTTTAGGTTATTTCAACAATTTTGGTGGACAAGGTGGACTAATTCCTGATGAATACATAGAAAAAGAACAAGTTTATTCGGAAATTCCTTCTGAGTGGACCGAATCTGCGGGTAGTAATTATGATTTCCATTATAAATTACTTTCCATTGGTTCTCAGTTAGGATATTCATCTGCTATATCCATGTCACAATTAAAAAATATTCATAAAGAATATTCAGAAGAATATGCACCTTCTTTCACTTATGTCAGTGAAAGTTCAATGTCTAGTGCGCTAAAATTACAAATAATAACATATTTATATCAAAATTTTGTTGTCATTTTAGGAATTAGCGGAATGGACTCAGATGTTCTTCCAAATGAGAGTATTAGACATGCTGTCACAGCTTATGGATATACAGACAATGGCAATGCTTATCGTGTTCATTTTGGTGAAAAAACTTTAGATTTAACTGATGTTATTATTAAGAATTATACTGTTGAAAGTCTTTTCGCTGTTAAATATACAAGTAATCATCAGCATAGTGAAAATTACTATTATGTGGAACCTGAAGTCATTACGTATATGTGTCCTTGCGGTGAATATACCTATCATTATCATGATTGGGAATATACGAATCTCACTTCATCTACACATACGAAAGTTTGTAAAGATTGTGGAGCCACAATTGAAAATGAAGCTCATACTTTTATTGGCCCAGTGACATTTAGAAGTTGTACTGAATGTGGTTATCTTTCACGTCCTGGCGTCAATTAAAATTGATTGAATTGCTTTAAAAAAAGTTTTGCTACATAGTCATTTATATTGCACTTTAACACAAAATGAGCTTTGCTCATTAAAAGAGAGTAATTAGTTTTTACTCTCTTTTAACTAAAAAGTAGTCTTTGTTGTAAAAAGACTACTTTATTTTTTGCCATTATCGGCAACAAACAATATTTTTTTATAGTTATTATAGTTGTTTTTTTGCCGATAATAGACTATAATAGGAATGAGGTTATGTACTATGAAATATCTATCTGTAACTGAAATCGCAAAAAAATGGAATGTTTCTGAACGCAGTGTGCGTAACTATTGTGCACAAGGAAGAATTCAAGGAGCATTTTTAACTGGTAAGACATGGAATATTCCAGAAGATGCTATAAAACCAAATCGAATTAACAAAAAAGTTTTTTTACCTACCAATTTATTAGAAGTCTTAATAGCTGAAAAAAAAGCAAAACTTTCTGGAGGAATTTATCACAAAATTCAAGTCGAATTGACTTACAATTCGAATCATATAGAAGGTAGTCGTCTCACTCATGATCAAACGCGATATATTTTTGAAACGAACACGATTGGAATGGAGCAAGGGTCAATCAAAATAGATGATCTTGTAGAAACAGCAAATCATTTTAAATGTATTGATCTTGTCATTGAGTATGCTAAAAAAACGATGAGTGAATCTTTAATTAAAGAATTACATCGCACTTTAAAAAATGGAACTACCGATGCACGACAAGAATGGTTTGCAGTAGGGGATTATAAAAAATTACCTAACACCGTAGGAGATATGGAAACTGCTCTTCCTGAAGAAGTAGCCGACAAAATGAAAAAATTACTTCTTTCTTATAATCAAAAAGAGCAAAAAACTTTGGATGATTTATTAGATTTTCATTATCAATTTGAATATATTCATCCTTTTCAAGATGGCAATGGTCGGATTGGAAGATTGCTATTATTTAAAGATTGTTTAAAATACAATATCGTTCCCTTTATTATCGATGAAAAATTAAAGTTATATTATTATCGAGGATTGAAGGAATGGAATACACAACGGGGTTACTTACGTGACACTTGTTTAACTGCACAAGATAAATTTAAAAAATATTTAGACTATTTTAAAATCCCTTACTAAAAAAATCCGCTATTTTTGTAGCGGATTTTATATTTGCTTTTTGATTGTTAGTAAAATCGTTTTAATTTTTTGAGGTTTACTAAAAACCTCTTTTTTATCGACAATTTCTAAATGATTTTTTTGTATTTCTTGAATTATTCTTTTGTATTGATCATAACGATAAATAAAATAAAATTTCCCTGTCTTTTTTAATAACTGAAAAACTTTAAAAAACAACGTTTCAATAGGTAAATTTTCATCATGCCTAGCGATGGATAATGTTTGATTTTGATTGCAGGTATGCTGGTGAAAATAAGGTGGATTACAAAGAATGACATCAAAGCCTTCATCATCTTTAAAATCTTTAATATTTTTTTGATATAATCGATAATTTGTGATATGGTTTAATTCCATATTTAGCTTTGCAATTTCAATTGCCATCGGTTGAATATCAATACCGACTAATTCTTGATAAGGAAAAGTGGAAGCATATAATAATAATGCTCCATTATTTGTACCAATGTCTAATACACGGGCTTTTTGTGGTATTTTTAAATAATTACCTAACAATCCCGTATCAGTGTTGATTCTAAACATCTGTTGATGTTGGTAAAGTTTGATATTTTCTTTTTGAGGTAAATAATCAAGGGTTAAATCTTTACTATCCATTAGGCTAATTCTATAATTAATTCACTCATGGTGGTTACACCTGTTCCACTTACAATACAAAAATAATTAAAACTATAAAGAGAATACACACCATTTTCATCGGCTTCAATTGCCACACCATTTGTATAGTCTCCGGCTGAATAACAACCATAAATCGTTGGACTTCCAAAAAGATTTTCTAATTGAAGAGAAACTAAATTCAAAGCATCATTATTATAAAAATAGGAATCTTCATCATTATTTGATTTTTTTATTTGAATTTTTCCTTGTTGATTCATTACATTATGACAAGTAAAACGAATTTCTTGAATGGTAACTTCTCCTTCATTTGCTGCATAACTTTGGCTAGAAAAATCAGTTGGTAAAAGGCGAAGTGTTTCTTTTACTTCAATAATTCTTTCTACTGTGATGATAAGATAAGAATTGCTATAATAAAAAGTTAATTGCACTTGATTGGTTGAATCAATTGCAATATGACCAAGGGTTTCATATTGTGATGAATCCACTACCCAAAGTTGGTCTTTTAATGTTTGTAAATAAATGTCTTCACTGTCAATAGAAGAGGCGCTAGCATAAATAACAAAGGATTGAATTTGATTTTCAATCAAATAAGATGTAGAAGAAAACGCTGGTACAACGACATCTTGAAGCTTTAAAAATTGTACTAATTGTTGTGCAGGCCAAGATAAAACTGGCACACTTCCATAGGTATCAAAATAAATACATAACATTTGATTATCTTGGTCATACCAGTATTCCAAGATATATTGTTGAGAAGGATCTAAAGCCACATTCCCTGTTTCTTTTTCTTCAATAATTGTCCATTCAGCAGTTGTTAAAATTTGATTGTAAATTGTTAATGCTTCCGATTGCACTTCACATACAGAAATCATCATTGAATATGCAGTTGCATCATAAAGTTCAAATCGATAAGAAGAAGCATCTAAATAAGCTGGAATTGTCAAATTCAAACCTTGTAACACGTTTTCGATTTCTTGCGTTGGCCATTGTGTTAAAGAAGTAATTAAATTTTGATTTTTCCATGCAAAGATTTCAAAGCCATAAAAATAATCAATTTGCACATAAATTTGAGCATCAGCGATTAGGATAGAATAAAGAAAATAGGGTTCATCTTCAGTTCCTTCTTCTTCTAAAATATATCCGTTTTCTTCTAATGTTTTTGCATATTCATTGCTGATATCATCCACGTAAAGATCATAAATGTAAACGATATTATCTCCTACATCATCTACATAATTCATATAATCATATTGCTTGGTTAAAGAAGCAACTGGAAGTGGAGTGGATAATACTTCTTGCATCATATCTAGTAATTCTTGATCCCAGCTTGTAATCGTTTCTAAAGATGAAGTATTTCCTTCTAACCAAGCAAAAAGATCCATTGAAGCAGGATAATCACTATCCCCTGGATAATAACCAAATTGTAATATCAAAAGAGATTCTTCAGAAACTTCCTTGTAATAAAAATAATATCCTTCAGAAAAACTATCATAAAGATAACCATTTGCAATAAGAATGTCACTGTATTCTTCGCTAATGTCAGGTGATTGTTCATCATAAATATAAAGATAAGGACCATATTCATCTTCATCGCTAATACAAAGATAATTAGAAGTTAAAGGAGCGACAGGAATGACTTCACTAACAATCTCAATCATTAAATCTTTATCCTCTTGTTCCCAATCTTGAATGGTTTGTCCACCTTGTGTTGAAGATGTACTGCTTCCACTCATTGAAGGATAAGACACCGAATTAGATGATGAAGTATTCGTTTGATTACAAGCGGTCACAACTAACATCAAAAAGAATACTAAAACTAAACGCCATTTTGATTTCATTTTTTTTCAATAGTTAAAAAACTATCCCTCCTATAATTATCATAAACTTTTTAATTTTTTTTGACAACTCTGTATTCGCTCTTGTTTTATTTCAAGTGGTATGTTAAATTAAAATTAAAGAAAACATTTAATAGGAGGAAATATGAAAATTTGTAATCAGTGTCAGAAAGAATATTCTGATGAATTTAGTTATTGTCCAATTTGTGGAGAAACTTTAAAGAAAAAAATACATAATTTTTGCCCCTATTGTGGGGAAGCCTTGCTAGAACAGGATAATAATTGTCCTAAATGTCATCTTTCTGTTTTAAAAATAGAAAAAAGAATTGCTCCTTTACCTTCAAAAAAAACAAATTCATTATCTATCATTAGTTCAATTTTATCTTTTTTAATTGTTATTTTATCTTTTATTTCTCTTTTTACTCCCTTTATGAAAATAATAGATTTCAATGGTGGATTTATCATTGAAAAAAACTATAATATCACTTATTTTTTGACAGATTTATTAAATATAGGAAAATCTCGGCCTAATTTAAAATATCTTGTAAACTCCTCTTTTTACTTTTCCATATTTACATTAATAGCCTTTGTTATTTTATTGATTTTAGCAATCTTTTATTTTATTAAAAATGCTTTATCCGATAATTGTTCAAAGCATTCTTTGTGGATTGCATTCATTAGTTTTTTCTGTTTTATTACTTTTTATTTTTATCAAAAAATAATGTTATATGGTTCTACACCCGAAGATGTTTCTTTAGGCACTGCAGGAATAATCTATTTTATTTTGACTATATTGTTAATATTTGGAGCGTTAGTTTTTTACTATCTTTCTTATGCTAAAGAAATCAATGAAAAATTTTTGATTTCTCGTTGTTTTCTTAATGGAATAGGAATAAGTTTAATTATTTTATCTTTTATTATCCTTTCGGATAAAGTTTATGAAATAACTTCTAATTTTGGTAACATTCACTATAGTTCACTTCAACACATTGCAGATTTTTCTAATGAAGAATTTTTATATTATATTGCACCATTATATTTTATCTTACAAACAATAGCACTCGTATATTTTTCAAAAATGCTAATTCAAATAGAACCTAAACCTATCAATTATTGGTTAATTTGTTCATTTTTATTAGTTACAATAATATATTTTTCTCTCATTTTTATGCTTACTCAACAAATGTTAACTGATATATATGACGATTTAAAAGCTCAAAAGGAGGAGTTTTTCATTGTGGAAATAGATTATTTACCAACTATCCTATCTTTTGCTTTTCAACTTATTGCAGGAGTTTTGTGGCTTATTGGGAATAAAATACAATCAAAAAAAGCTGAGATTGCTTAAACTTTAATTTACTATCTTTTTAAAAAAAGTATATACTTGAAATAAATGAGTATATACTTTTATTTATCTTTTTTTACTAAAAAAAGAGATGAATTTTCATCTCTTTTAACGTAGTAAACTTTGGATTAATACTCAACTTGAACTCCTAAAACATTGGTATATACCGTTTTACGGCAGCAGCATTGAATAAAGCATAATTGCGCTCTGTTGCATACTGTTTTAAAAGTACGACAACATTCACAGTTGGTTGTTTTAACACAACAGCAACTATCTCCATAGGCTCTAGCCATGTAGGTAATTGTAATTGAATTACCTAAAGCTGCAAACGAAATTGGCAATCCTGTTTCTGGACTTAAGGTTGGATAATTGACACCGTTGATGTACAATGTTCCAGGAATAAAGACTAATGGTGCTGGTAAACAATCTCTAAAAACAGCATTCGTTACTAGTGGATCATTATTGATACAAGTAGCTGTATAAGTAATAATGTCACAAGGTTCTAAAACATCGACATTTTGTGATAATGTACAGCTCACTTCAGGACAACAAGCACCACAGCAGTTTGTATAATTTCCATTGTTCATAGATTCACCTACTTCCATAGAAATCAACTACACTAAACCATATGTGTGTTTTTATGTTTTTTTTGGGTGAATATAGGATGAAAATGAAAATTGGGATTTTACCTACAAAACTAAGTTTACAAAATCAAGTTTTAAAAATATCAAAAATAAACTAAAATAAATAAAAAGTTTTTGTATATTTTTTGTAAAAATTTGTATTATTTAAAAAGTTTTTACTCTATAAAGTAAAAACTATTGATTTTATTTTACTTTTTGCATATAATTATTTCAAAAGGAGCAAAGTCATGATATACAGAAAAGAATATATGCAACGTTTAAAAGCGTTCAAAGACAACAAAATAATCAAAGTAATTACAGGTTTGCGTCGTTCAGGTAAATCAACGCTTTTGGAAATGTTTCGTGATGAGTTGCTGCAAAGTGGCGTTCAATCCGAACAAATACAATACATCAATTTTGAATTAATGAAGTATGATACTATTCGTTCTTACAAACAACTCTATGATTTAGTAACCAAAAAAATGCTGTCTGACAAAAAGAACTACTTGTTTTTTGATGAAATTCAACAGGTGAATGGGTGGGAAAAAACGATTAATTCACTTTCACTTGAATACGATGCAGATATTTATGTTACGGGATCCAATGCTTATTTGCTTTCTTCTGAATTGGCGACTTTAATATCAGGCAGATATGTAGAAATCAAAATGTTACCTTTGTCCTTCAAAGAATATTATAGTTACTATTGCAATACAGGAAAGGACAAAGAAGAACTATTTAATAACTACCTCAAATATGGTGGCTTGCCACAATTATTGTCGCTTCCACAAGATGAACAAACAATAAGTTCATTTTTATCTAGCGTTTACGATACTATAATTCTTAAAGATGTGCTTGGTCGCAATAAACTTAAAGACATTGACCTTTTAAAACGAGTTTATGCTTTTGTTTGTGGAAATGTTGGCAGCATTACTTCGACGAATAGTATGGCAAAATATATTGCAAACGAAGCAAAACTTGATAAATCACTACGCCCCGCAACGATTGGCAATATTCTTGAAATGCTTGAAAATGCGTTTATTATTTATAAAGCTAACCGATATGATGTGAAAGGGAAAGAGGTATTAAAATCACTTGAAAAATATTACCTTGCTGATACAGGTTTAAAGAATACGATAGTTGGATATTCGCTTAAAAATTATGGACATTCGATAGAAAACGTTGTATATTTAGAACTTTTGCGTCGTGGTTATCAAGTTTATGTTGGAAAAAACGACAACAAGGAAATCGACTTTGTAGCAATAAACAAAGAAGAAACCCGCTATTTTCAAGTTACTGAAACGCTTGCCGATAAAATTACGCAGGAGCGAGAAATAGCCGCCTTCCGTTTTACCAATGATTTTTATGAAAAAACGATCATCACCACAGATAAAACTTATGTCACCAATATAAATGGCATAAAGATTGTCAATCTTTTAGATTTTCTACTGTCATAATTTTATACTTAGTAAAGATGTATATCTTCCATACACAAAAAAGAAAACAAGCAAAAATTTAGGTTTTGCTTGTTTTTTTACTTAACAAAACTAACTTTTTGAAGAAAAAGGCATCTGTTTTTCAATACATTCTTCAACTAATGATAAAAGAGCTTGTTCATCCATGGAAAATAAATAGATAGGAAAAGGTTGATCAAATAATTTATAATATTCCATCAAAGCGTGATTTAATTTAGGATTTTTATGAAAAACTTTCATTTTAGACGTGTTCGATAACATATATTTAAAATTATCATAAGCACTAGGATAAGTGTGATAAATTTGCTGTAAAAGTTGTTTGATATCTTCTCTTTGGGTGTGTTTATCATTGGGACAAGTTGAAATGACCACTGGAAGATTTTCTTTTTTTTGCGCTCTTAAAATGTCTTTTTCTCTAGCATAAATTAAAGGGCGAATAAAAGTAATATCACTTTTTGTAAGCTGCATAATGGGATCAAAAGTTGCAATTCTTCCACCATAAATCATATTTAAAAAAAGCGTTTCAATCGCATCATCAACGTGATGAGCAAAAGCCACTTTATTACAATGGAGTTCTTTAGCAGCCTTAATTACTAACGCTTTTTTCATTCGCGAACAAATAGAACATTCTAACATACCATTTTTTCTTAAATTTAATTTTAAAATTTCATAGACATCACTAGGGCATTCCACAAATTCAATTTGATGTTGTTGACAAAATGCTTTTGTTGCAGAAAAATCCATATCAGGAAAACCAAGACTGATGTGAATTCCAACAATTTCAAAAGGATGAGGACAAAACTTTTGATATAAAGATAAAGCATACAAAAGAACAATTGAATCCTTTCCACCTGAGATTCCAACCGCAATTTTATCATGATCATCAATCAAGCCAAAATCTTGATCGGCTTGACGGATGGCTCCTAATACTTTTCTTAAAGACATCTTCAACACCTCTGGTTTTTTATTATATCAAAAACAGAAAAAAAAGGGAATTTTTCCTTTTCCCTTCATTGGCAAAATCATAAAATTGCTTTATAATAAAAAAGAAAGGATGAAGACCATGGATGGAATTGTATTAATTCATAAAGAAGAAGGTTACACTAGTCAAGATGTCTGTCAAATTGTCAAAAAGAAACTTGGTGTAAAAAAAGTAGGTCATTGTGGAACTTTAGATCCTTTTGCTACAGGGTTATTAATTCTTGGTATAAATCAAGGAACAAAAATTTTACCTTATTTAGAATTTGAAAAAAAGACTTATATTGCCACTTTAAAACTAGGAAGTCAAACTTCGACTTTAGATAAAACGGGAGAAATTGTAAACACACAACCTATATTACCTTTTACTCAAGAACAAATTGAAGAGGTTTTTCACTCTTTTTTAGGAAAACAAAAGCAAATTCCACCCATGTATAGTGCAATCAAAGTAAATGGCAAAAAATTATATGAATTGGCCCGTCAAAACGTGCAAATTGAACGAAAAGCCAGAGAAATACAAATTGATAAACTGCAACTTATTGATTTTAAAAAAGATTGGATTCAATTCAAAGTCGTCTGTTCTAAAGGGACCTATGTTCGAGTATTAGGTGAAGAAATCGCTAAAAAATTAAATATGCTTGGTCATTTAACAGCTTTAACTCGTACTAATATTGGTCATTTTGACCTCAGTCAAGCCCAATTCTTAAATCAATTACAACTCGTTCACTTCCTTCCTATTTATCAAGCCGTTCCTTTTTTTTGTGCACAACCTTCTAAAGAATTATTTTTACAAATCAAAGATGGAAAACCCATCAATTATGAAAGTGACGAAAACTTTATTTTATGGGTAGATGAAAAGAAAAATGCTTTAGCTATTTATAAAAAAGAAAAAACACATTATTATACTTGTGCAAGGGGATTTTATTATGAAAACCATCTTCATTAATCAAATTCAAGACTTTTTTCATAATGCTTTAGAAAGCTATTGTTGCATTGGTTTTTTTGATGGCGTTCATATCGGACATCAAAAAATTATAAAACAATGTGTCGCAAAGGCAAAAAAAGATCATAAACAAGCCATTGTTATCACTTTTTCAGATGATTGCAATTTCTTTTTAAAAAAGACGACTCCTTTATGTCAACAAGAAAAAAAACTAGAAGCCTTTTTGCAATTAGGAATTGAAGTAGTTTATATTATAAAAAATTCCAGTGCGATTTTAAATTTAAAAGGGGAGGAGTTTATTTTTAAAATTCTTCTCCCTTTGAAAGTTTGTCGCATATTTTGTGGAAATGATTTTACCTTTGGCAAGGATTTAAAAAAGGGAAAGGATTTAAACCCATTCATTCCTGTCGAACAAATTGATGATGTTTTAGATCAAAATCAAAAAATATCTTCTTCTTTTATTAAACAATTATTTGCCCAAGGAAAAATCACACAAGCCAATCAGTATTTATATTTTCCCTTTAGTCTTGATTCTATAGTATTACATGGTAAAGAACTAGGAAGAACGTTAGATTGTAAAACTGCAAATTTGCAAATCAAATACCCTCTTTATTTAAAACAAGGCGTTTATTTTGGCTATGCTCAATATCAAAACCAAACCTATAAAGCAATGATTAATGTTGGAACCAATCCAACAATTGACCATGATCAAAGTCAAAAAATAGAAGTACACCTTTTAAACTTCAATCAAGATATCTATGGACAAATGTTACATGTCACTTTCTTATATTTTCATCGACCAGAGATGAAATTTCAAAATTTAGCAGCCTTGAAAAAACAATTAAAAGAAGATAAAATAAGTTTAGCTTATGGAAACTGGACTTTGAAAGGATGAGACACATGAGAAAAAATTTTAAAGCAAACACCTATCTTTATCCCCAACCCGTTTTTATCATTGGCAGTTATGATGAAAATGGTATTCCTGATGCCATGAATGCGGCATGGGGTGGAATTTGTGATTACCAAAAAGTCTTTTTATGTTTAAGTGCAGAGCACAAAACCGTCAAAAATATTTTAAAACGTAAAGCTTTGACTATTTCTATGGCCAATACAGAAAATGTCGTTGCTTGTGATTATGTCGGAATTGTTTCAGCAAATGATGTAAAAGACAAACTTAAAAATACAGGTTGGACAATAATCAAAAGTGAATTTGTCGATGCGCCACTTATTCAAGAACTTCCTTTGACATTAGAATGTGAAATGGAATCCTTTGATGAAAAAACAGACATCATGATTGCTAAAATCGTCAATGTTTCTGCAGATGAATCGATTTTAACGGAAGGAAAAATTGATGTCGACAAATTAAAACCTATCACTTATGATGCTGTTTCCCATCATTACATTCAATTAGGAAAAAAAGTAGGCCATGCTTTTCAAGATGGTTTAAAAATTAAGCAACAAAAAGATTGCGAAAAATAAAAAAAATGTTATAATGGTGATGACACTTACGAAGATTACAAAATCTCCGATTGTATTCTTGGTTTGTGCTGAAATAAAAAAAGGAGGAAAAAGAATGTTAACAAAAGAACAAGTAGCCGAAATTGTAAAAACCTACGGAAAGACTGAAACCGATTCAGGTTCTCCTGAAGTTCAAATTGCAATTTTAAGTGCTCGTATTAACTATTTAACGGAACACTTAAAAGAACACAAAAACGACCATCATTCTAGACGTGGACTTTTAAAATTAGTCGGTAAAAGACGCGGCTTATTAGTTTATTTAAAGAGCAACAACTATACATCTTACGTATCTTTAATCGAAAAATTAAAAATTAGAGATAATATTTAATAAACTGGGGCACTCCCAGTTTTTTTGCAAAAAAGGAGAGGATTATGATGAATAAAGATGTATTATTAAAAGAAATTAGTGAAGTTCATGGCGTATCTGGGTTTGAAAAAGAAGCGACCAGAGTCGTTAAAAAGTATTTTTTAGAATCTTGTGATGAAATCCAATACGACAATTTAGGATCGATCGTTGGAAAACAAGTTGGAAATGAAAATGGTCCCAAAATTTTACTCACTGGCCATATCGATGAAGTCGGTTTTATCGTAAAATCTATTGATGAAAATGGTTATATTCGCGTTCATCCCTTAGGTGGTTGGTGGGCTCATGTCATCTTAGCACAAAAAGTAATGATTACTACACGAGAAGGTAAAAAAATCTTTGGTGTATTTGGTGCCGAACCTCCACATGGAATGGGTCCTGAAGCAAGAAACAAAGTAAAAGAAGCAAAAGATTTATATATTGATTTAGGAGTTGCAAGTAAAAAAGAAGTTGAAGATTTAGGAGTGCAAGTAGGAGACCCGATTTGTCCACTTTCAGAATTTAGAAGAATGAATAATCCAAAATATCTATATGGAAAAGCATGGGATGACCGCATTGCTGTGGCCGCAATTATTGAAACTTTAGACAATTTAAAAAATCAAGAGCATCCTAATATTGTTTATGGAGCCGCAACTGTGCAAGAAGAAGTTGGACTTAGAGGTGCAAAAACTGTCGCCCAAATGATTCATCCAGATGTAGCAATTGCCATTGACGTGACGATGTGTTATGACTTGCCTACCATTCAAGATGGACAAGCCAAATTAGGAACAGGAGTCGCTTTAAGTTTATATGACCACAGTGTCATTGCACATACTGGATTAGTCAAATACATGGAAAAAATATGCAAAGAAGAAAACATTCCTTTTACTTATGATGGATTAGCAGCTGGTGGAACCGATAGTGGAGAAATCCATAAAGTTTACGATGGTGTTGTCAATATGACTCTTTCTATCCCTTGTCGTTATTTCCACTCTCATAGTTCCATTGTGCATGAAGATGATTTAGATGCAACCGTTAAACTTTTAACCGCCTTTATTAAAAAATTGACGTTTGCGGACTTAGAAGAAATAAAAAAAGATAAACAATAATTCAAAGAATAAAATTGTTGATTTTTCAAATACTATAATTGGTGATATTGGTGAAAAAGAAAGCTTATAGTTTATTCCTCATTCTAACCTTAAACTGTTTGGTTTCTTGTAAAGAAAAACCGATATCACCCTCTTTTTTTTATTCAACAGATCAAATTGTTGAACAACGTCCCGATTTTGGCACTTTTGTCAATGAAATGGAATATTTAGCCACTATATTTGAAGAAATTGATAGTAAAATTCTTCCTGATATCATTTATGCTCTTTTAACCGTTTCTATTGAAGAAGAATCCTTTCAAATTCAAGTAGAAATCATTGAAGATCAAAAAAATGGCAAACGCTATCACATTCAAAATGACTATATTGATATATGGGTGCAACAAGATCAACTTCAAATTCTTTATCAAGAAGACAATTTCCCATTAGAACCTTTGCCAGATGAATATATAGAACTATATGTCAATTATTTAAAAGTAAAAAGTGCAACCGATCTTTTTTTATTTGTTGACCTTCAAAGACAGATGATTTTTACCTTTGAAAATCTAAATGGATATTACTTTTTAATCAAAAAATTTCCTTGTGCAACAGGTAAAAATTCTACTCCTACAAAAAGAGGGCATTACATCATTGAAAATAAAGGTCCAGTCTTTTATAACGAAGCAAAATTTTATAAATGCTATTATTGGTTAAAATATAGTGGACAATATTTATTGCATTCCGTTCCTTATTCTTTAGATGGTGAAATTTTAAACACTTCAATGCAAAAAAAAGTTTCTAATGGCTGTATTCGTATGGAAATTCAAAATGCCAAATGGTTGTATGAAAACATTACAACGCAAACAGCCATTTGGATTAATTAAAAAAAATGTAGAAAGTTCTACATTTTTTAATTTTTACAAATATAAATAAAGGCTTCATAAGGTCGAAGAGTTTGCGTTGTATTAAAAGAAACCTTTTCGTAATTTTGTAAAAGTACTTCTTTTATTTCAAAAGGTAATGTAATCGTTTCTTTAAATTGGTTCATGTTGACTACAATGGCAATGCGATACTTTTCATCTTGACGTGTATAGACAAAGACGTTTTCATTTTCTTGAAGATAAGCTTGAAATTTACCATATACAAAGGTATTTTTATAAGTTTCGTTTTTTCTAAGTTGAATCCATTTTTTATAAAAATGATAAATGGAATTTTGATCTTTTTTGGCAGCTTTTAAATTAATTGTTTTATAATTAGGGTTCACTTTAATCCAGGTGGGTGCTCCTTGATTAAATCCTGCATTGACACTATCATCCCATTGAATTGGTGTACGATTGTTATCTCGCCCTTCTTGATAACAAGCTTTCATAAATTCTTCATACGTTAACACTTTTTTATCAAGAACTAACTCTTGGTAATATCCTTTAATTTCAATATCCCGATATTCTTCTATAGAATCCATAACGATATTTGTCATTCCAATTTCTTGACCTTGATAGATAAAAGGAGTTCCCTTTAAAAAGTAATTCATAATCGCAATAGCTTTTGCTGATTCTAAATAATATTTTTCATTGCCAAACTTATTGATACAACGACCCAAGTCGTGATTTTCAACAAACAAGGCATTCCAAGACAAATCATTTAGCCCATTTTGATATTTACATAAAATTTCTTTAATCAATTTCATGTTAATCGGTTTGGGAGTAAATTTATGATAGCGTGTAAAATCACAGGTAGAGGACGTGCATTCAAATTGAAAGACCATGTCTAATTCATGATGATCTGGATTGGTAAATTCAATCGCTTTTTCTAAATCTCCCCATGCCTCTCCAACAGTTACAGCATCATATTGACCAAAGGAGCGCAAATTTAATTCCTTCACTTTTTGATGTAAAGTTGGTCCATATGCATGAATATCTTTATCTATTTCTTTACCAATGAGTTGAATGACATCAAAACGAATGCCACTGATGCCTTTTTTCATCCAAAAGTTAATAATATTTACAAATTCATCCATAATTTTGGGATTTTCCCAATTTAAATCAGGTTGACCAATGCCAAATTCGTGAAAATAATATTGCTTTGTAGTTGCATCATATTCCCACGCAGAACCACCAAAAGTAGAATGCATATCAAATAAAGGTTGGTCATTCCAAATGTAATATTCTCGATAAGGATTATCTTTGCTTTTTTTAGATTCTTGAAACCATTGATGGGCACTAGAAGTGTGGTTTGCCACAATATCCATCATGATATACATGTCTCTTTTTTTGGTTTCTTCTAATAATTGATCCATATCTTCCATCGTTCCAAATAGTGGATTAATGCGATAATAATCGGCCACATCATAACCATTATCTTCCATAGGGGAAGCAAAAAAAGGAGTAAGCCACAAAATATCTACTCCCAATTCTTTTAAATCATCTAAATGTTGAATAATTCCTTTTAAATCTCCATAGCCATCATTATTTGCATCGGCAAAACTCATTGGATAAATTTGATAAACAATTTTGTCATGCCACCATTTTTTTTGCATATTGATTCCTCTTTTCAACGTTATCAATATATCAAATTTTTAGACAAATTGCAATGATTATGCCAAGGGTAAAGTGATAGTAAAAATGAGATGATTATTTTCATTTCGATAAGTGATATCGCCATCCATGGATTGAATAAATTTTTTAGAAATATATAATCCTAACCCTCGATTTTCATCTGTTTGATTTTCAGAATAATATGGTTGGAAAATATCGACTTGATTTTTGATTCCTTTTCCATTATCTATGATTTCAATATATCCTTTTTCTTTAATTTTAAAAGATTGAATCATGATTTTTGTACAATTGGCATGTTCAATGGCATTTAAAACTAAGTTGGTTAAAATAGAAATGAGATTGTTTTCTTTTCCATAAATATTAAAGTTTAACGGGTGAATACTAAATTCTATTCCATTGGCATCACAATCTGGTTTCATCACTTCATAAACAGTTTGAATAATTTTTTTACAAGAAAGACTATGTGATTCTTCAAGCACAAAATTATTTTTTTCATACTTTGCTAAATCTTCTAAACTCTTAGCAATTTGTGAACTTTTTAAAGCAATTCCTTCAAATGCTTTGAATTGTTTTTCATCATTTGGATTGATTTTTAACAATTTTAAATCATTATGAATGCCTTGAATCGGTTTTTTCATATCATGTGAGACATAACGAAGAATCGTGTCTTTTTCTTCAATTAGTGTTTGTAAATTTTTAGTTTGAATTTTGACTTCTTCTTGCATATTGTTCATCAAATATCGATTTGTTTGTTCTAATAAAATGAATTCTTTCATTCCTAAAAAGGCAATTATGAGCAAAATTAACAAAGCAAAGTAAAAAAAAGCGGACAAATAAATCAAGGTACTTTTTTGAATACATAAAGAAAGAACAAGGGAGGGCATTAAAATGATTTGCAAATATTGTTTATGGTTATGGTGAAGATAAATGCGAATTAAAGCAATAATAAAAATGCCAAAAGCGATAATTAATTGAATGATTTCTACAATTAAAATAAGTGTTTGTAGATAAAAATATTCAACAATAAAACTGATAATAAACAAAAACGCATAACATCCCATAAATAAAGATTTTTTTCCTTTGTTTTTCTTTTCTTTAAATAAATCCATACAGCCACTTAAACAGACTATTAAAAAACTACTTTTAAAAAAAGCAATCCAAAAGAAGGGAATATTTGTGCCATTATAAAGTTCATATAACGAGGTTGATAATAAAAATATACCGATGATACCGACAATTTGAGGCAAATAATGATGCGTTCTTTTTAAAATAGAAACAAAAATAAATAAAGCTAAAATAAAAATTGAAATTAAAACGACCGCATAAATAAAAAAGATATCTCTTTTGATGACTTCTCGAATCATTTCATCTAGTCCGACAAGCAACGTACCATTTTCTTTTGTAAAATCAACATTTTGTGATTCAAAGTGAATAGTGATGACATTTCTCTGCAAACTTGGTTGATGGAGTAATTCTTCTTTGAAAGTAGAAAAAGGCAAGTCAATAAAAAGGGGTTGTGCAACTTGATTTTTTAAAGTATTAGAAGCAATTAATACATCATTTAAATAAACTCTACTTGAAACAAAAATAGGAGGTAAATAAAGTGTGAAATGCCATTGATTATCTTTTTGCAAAAAAGGTTTTAAGGAATTCGCTTTTTGTTCAAATTGTTCATCTAAAGGATCTAAATTTAATAAAACGATTGCAATGGTCCCTGCATCTTTTGTATTTTGTTTATTATCTTTTATTTTATCACTATCTAAAAATAAATTATAAGAATCTATTTGATGATATTTTTCAATGTCTTCGATTTTAACGGCTGATATTAAATCATTTTCAGCGTTCGTTATCGAATAAGTAGGTAAAGTTTGTAAAGACAAATGCTGTATTTTGATAAAAATGGGAATGGCCAATAAAGACAAAATAAAAAAAACGAGTAAAAGGGAAAAAAAGAAATGATTCTTTTTCATATTTTCTCCTCTGAAATAAAGGCATATCCATTTCCAAATTGCGTTAAAATAAAGGTTTTTGTCGGTTCCACTTCTATCATTTTTCTTCTTAAAGTAGATAAATGACGCTTTATTGTTGTCGTGTTTAAACTTTTGGATTTCCAAACTTGTTCATAGATTTCATTGGCCAAAAAAAATTGATTTGGATGCGTCATTAAAAAATGTAAGATATTAAATTCACTACTTGTTAAATGAATTTCTTTTTGTTTGTAAGTTACACTGCGATATCGAACATTGATTTGTATTCCTCTACTTTCAATAATCGCTTTTTCTAAAGGTAAAAGTCTGAGTGAAAGACGCGTTTTTAATAAAAGCATGGAACAAGGTTTAACAATATAATCGGCAATTCCGTTTTTAAAACCAGCTAAAATATCTTTTTCATCGCTTAAATCAGATAAAACAATGACTGGAGGTAATCGCCTATCTTTTAATAAATCCAAACCCGAACCATCAGGTAATATTAAATCTAATATAATCGCATCAAAATGAATGTTTTCAACGAGTCTTTTTGCTTCTGTTAAAGATGTAGCAGTATACACTTCATTTTCTAGACTTAAAAAATAATCTTCCATTTGTTTTAGTAAATTTCGATTATCTTCTACCAACAATAACACCCTTTTTGATACATCTTCCATGGCAATCCCTCTCTAATATTTATATTTTCACAACCATAAAGGATTGTCAATAAACGGAGTGGTTACGTTTGGTTACGAAAACACCAAAGAAACTTATTCATCTCTTTGGTGTTTTTTGGTCAATTTTGCGATTGTTTCAAAATATTTTTCATTTAATTGTTCTTTTAATAACCGATATTGCCAATTGTTTTCTTCACTACCTGGAATATTCATGCGATAGTTTTCATCTTGCAATAATACATCTTGAATTTGCAATAAAACAACATCTGCGGAAGAAGCATATAAATCTTCTAAAATTGCCTCATATGTTTCTTTTTCACCGGTAGTATGATAGTATTGATGCATATTTTGATAGCCATTTTGGTTTTGATGAATATAACCAAAAAAAGGAGCATTATCATGAGTTCCAATATAGGCGATACAATTTTTTTCATAATTGCGTGGCAAATAAGGATGATTTGCATCTAAAGAATCAAAGGCAAATAAAAGAATCTTTAAGCCAGGGAATTGATACCGATTTTTTAAATCATTCACTTCTTTGGTAATGATTCCTAAATCTTCTGCAATAAATGGTGCTTGATTTAAATTTTGAATAATCGTATCAAAAAAATCTTGTGCTGGACCAGGATACCACTTGCCATTTATCGCATTGGTATCTAAAAAGGGAATAGCGTAGTAACTTTCAAAGCCTCGGAAATGATCAAGACGAAGATAATCATATAATTGTAACAAATGAAAAAAACGAAGTGTCCACCAACGATAGTGATCTTTTTTCATTTGTTCATAATTATAAATGGGATTTCCCCAAAGTTGTCCAGTCTTAGAAAAATAATCAGGCGGAACACCAGCGACAAGAGTAGGCTTATATTGGGCATCGAGTAAAAAAAGACGAGGATTTGCCCAGACATCACTACTATCTAAATTGACATAAATGGGACAATCACCAATTAAAGAAATTTGGTTTACAGCAGCAAATTTTTTTAACTTTTGATATTGTTTAAAGGCAAGATATTGACAAAAAATATAAAATTGGCACCAATCGTAATATTCTTCTTGGAATTGATGAAGAACACTTTTTTTACGAACTTTATAGTCATGTTCCCACTCCATCCAAGGTTTTTGATTAAAATATTTCTTTAAAGACATGAAAAGTGCATAATCTTCTAACCAATATTGATTTTTTTTATAAAATATTTGAATCAATTTTTGATATTTCCCATACCCTCTTTGATAAGCAAGCCAAAGCATTTTTTCTTTATTTTCATAAATTAATCCATAATCAATTTGATCTTCTTTTACAAACCAATTACAACTCTTTACTTCTTCTTGCTTTAATAGCCCATCTTGAATTAAAGAATCTAAATCAATAAAATAAGGATTTAAAGCAAAGGTTGAAAAGCTTTGATAAGGTGAATCTTTAAAATCTGTAGGTGAAAGTGGAAGAAATTGCCAATATTTTTGACAAGATTTTTTTAAAAGACGAATCATTTGAAAAGCTTCTTTTCCAAAAGTTCCAATGCCATAAGCAGAAGGCAAAGAACTAATATGTAATAAAATTCCACTTCCTCTTTTCATCTTTTTCACCTACTTTTTATTTTTATTTTCAATTTCGTTTAATTGTTTCAATAAATGTTTATCCATTAATTGATTTTCTGAAATTTTTTCATTAAACAAAGGGCCTGAAATCCATTTTGCATGAATATTGAATAGTTTTTCATATTGATATAGACTATTCACTCCCACACCGATAATAGACAAATCATATTGCTCAGCAATTTTTTGATTGGTTAAAAATGCAATTTGATAATGTGTCGAATCAAAAGAAGTATCAATCACTTCTTCAAATATCATCAAATAATCTAATTTCGTATAAATAATTTCATTTAAATAGGGATTTTGAAAATTACTAATTGCAATTCCAAATTGAATTTGATTTGATTCTTTATTTCCTTTAATTATTTTTTCCATCGTCACTAAATTCGTTTCAGAAACGACTAAATTTTCAAAAGAAATCATCACTTTTAAATCTATTTTGTGAAAAGCTTCATTTGAAGCATAAGCATCACAAAAGCGAGAAATTTGTGAATGAGGAATGACAATAAAAACAGGTAATTGAAGGTCTTGTTGTAATATTTTTTCAAAAATGCCTACAAAATACTTTTTTCGTTCCCCTATTTCTTGTGCCATGGCAATAAATTTTTCTTTTGATAAATCCATTTCTTTATTTAAAGAAATATCGACATGATAGGCACTAACTTTTTTTGTAACGACATCTAAAATGGGATGGTACACTAAATCAAAATCCCACTCATCGATGATTTTTTTCACTAAAGACAATTTTTCAACATTTTCCTTTTCAATTATAGATAACTCTTTGTCAAAAAAGCGAATCTTATCATTAAAAAAGCGTCTTTTTAAACATTGGTTTAAAGCTATTTCTGATTTTTCTAAACAATTCAAAGGATCATTTTCTTCAATAATCATCGCTCCAGCTAAAAAGTTAATGTTAAAATTCCCTTTACCAACAACAATATTTCCAGAACAAGTCTGTAATATCTTTTTTAATTTTTGTTTTAATTTGGCAAAAGACATAATTTTTCCTAAAAAAATGTGAAATGTCGCTTCTTTACTTTGACAAATTGCCATATCTTCTTCTAAAATAGCTTCTAAACGATTTAGCACTTCATAATCAATTAATTTGACAAAATCATCTTTAAAATCTTTCATAATGGCTTCATATTCTTTATAGCGAATGGTCACAATGCAAGCAAGTTCATTTTCTAAAGTTAACTTTAGTAACGTTTGGATTTTTTCATAAAATGATTCCGTATCATAAAACGATAACTTTTTTTCATAATCTTTAATCATTTGATTGCTTACAGTAATATCTTGTGCCATGATAAAATATTTATTACTTTCTGGAATATAATTTTGTAAACTACACCGATATAATCTTTTATTTCCAGTATCATCATACATTTGCAATTCAATTCTGCGATAGTTGCCATATTCACTATTATTTTGAATAAACTGCAACCATTCGGTTAATTTTTTTAAGTTTTCTGAATCTAAAGAATAGGTAAATTCATCATAATTTAACGTCTTTGTCTTATTGTTGGTCTCATAGACATAATAAATTTCTACAATTTTTCGACTTAAATCAATGACTAGTGATAAGCGATTGCTCTTTTTTTCATCCATCATTTCTGCAAAAGTACGATTTTTTTTCTTTAATAATTGAAAAATTAAAAGGAATAAATCAATACAAATAAAAAAAGCAAGAATACAAAGAATGACGAAAAATAAAGTTTGAATGGTATTCATTTTAAACACACACATCAGATCATTCTCCTTCTTTTGTAAGATATATTTCTATTATATCACTCGGAGCGCAAAAACGAAACTTAAACATATTGCAACCCATTCCTTTAGAAACTAAAAGATATTGTTGATCTTTTTGATACATCCCTTGAATATATTTTTTTCCATGTTTAGGCTTATAAATTAAAGGCAAAAAGGGAATACGAATTTGACCACCATGTGTGTGTCCAGATAAGACGATATCCGCATCTTTAATTTGATCAAAATAATCTCCTTGGTGAACGACAACAAGATGAATATCTCCTGGCAATTTTGTGGGTTGCTTAGGTGTATGGTATTGTCCTTCCTTTAAACCTGTGACAATCAGTTTTTTATCATGTGCCATGATTTCTACCGACTCATTTTGCAATAAGGGTAAAGGAAAAGCAGCAAATAAATCCTCTTTTTGAGATTGTGTAATATGCTTTTCTTTTTTATATTCATGGTTTCCTTCTACTTTAAATCCCACTGTATTGTTTAAGAATTGAAACTCTTTTGCAATATCTTCTTTTTTAAAATATTTAGCTGTATGATACCCTATTAAATCGCCACCAAACAAGTATAAGTCCGCCTTACACTCTTTTAACAACTCAATCTTTCTTTTTAATTGTTTTCCTTTTAACATTTTTCCCACATGCAAATCGCTAAAAAAAACAATTTTATAAGCATTAGCAACGGGGTCTTTAATTTTTTTCAATTGTTTTTTTTCAAATTGAAATCGTAATATTTTTGTCTTGCGTACTTCAAAAAAATAGCCATAAAGATAAATGCTTAAGCCTAAAAATAAAAGCACTCCTAAACAAATTAAAAAAATAAATATTGGTTTCATAATCGTTCCTTTTGAATTCTTTTTAAATCTTGAATAGTAAGGCTATATTTTTTTTGACAAAAATTACAAGTAATTTCGATAGGTTTATTTTCTTGAATCATGGCATTTAATTCTTCAGGATCAATTTTAACTAGTAATTGTTTTGCATAATCAAGGCTGCAATTGCAATGAAATTGTACGGGATATTGGTCTAATAATTGTGCATCAGGAAAAAGATGAGGAATCATTTTTTCTGCACCCATATTTTTTAATAAATTAGAAACCGAATCTACTTTGTTTAATAATTGTTCTAAATATTGATAAGTCTTTTCAGATGCATTTGGTAGTAATTGAACAAAAAATCCCCCTGATTGGTTAATCGTATAATCAGGATTGATAAGTACACCTAAAGCGACAATAGTAGGAATTTGTTCACTCGTTCCATAATAATAACTGATATCTTCTGCAATTTCTCCACTGATTAGTGCACTACTTCCAATAAAAGGTTCTTTCATTGAAAGTTGCTTTTTAACTGTTAAATATCCCTCTTGTCCAACTGCTGCACCTACATCTAAATGCCCATTTTCTTTAAAAGGAACGTCGAAAAGAGGATTTGTGACAAATCCTCTAACATTTCCTTTTGCATCAGCTTCTGCTTTTAAAATCCCTAAGGGACCATTCCCTTCGATGCTGACTAAAATTTTTTCTTCCCCTTTTAATTGACCGGCCATGAGTAAAGCACCACTCATCAGTCGGCCAATCGCTGCTAAGGCAACTGCAGAAGCAACTACATTTTCTGCATAGGTTGCTAAAACGTCTTTGCTATCTACGCTATAAATGAGTATTTCCTTATTTAATCCTAAATATTTGTATAATCTACTATTTGTCATCGTTTGAATCTTCCTTTACATCAGTCGATTCATCTGAAGAGACTTCTTGTTGTGATTGTTGTTGAGTATCAGCAGTCGATGGCGTGTTTTCTTTTTCAACTTCTGGTTCTACACTGTTCATCGCATTTCTTTGTTGTTGTTCTTTATATTCATCTAATGAACCATGTTCAATGAGGTAATCAATTTCTTCTGCTGTAATTGTTTCATATTTCAACAAGGTTTCCGCAATCAAGATTAAAATATCTTTGTTTTGTAAAATACAATTCCGTGCCGTTTCTAAACAACTTTCTATAATTTCACGAACGGCTTTATCAATTTCATTTGCAACTTCACCAGAAATTCGTGTGCTGCCATAATCTCTTCCTAAAAAGACTTGACTGCTATCTCTTTCATATTGCACAGGTCCTAATGGAGACATACCAAGTTCAGTGACCATTACACGCGCAATTTGTGTAGCCCGTTCAATATCACTATGTGCCCCTGTTGTCACATCATCAAAGAATATTTCTTCCGAAGCCCGACCTGCTAAATAAGAAGTAATTTTTGCTAAAAGTTCTCCTTTTGTTTGGAGCATACTTTCATCTTTTGGTGTCATTAATACATATCCACCCGCATCACCACGAGGAATGATAGTAATTTTTTGAACCGTTTCACTTAAAGCAACCTTTAAACCAATTACTGCATGACCTGCTTCATGATAAGCCACCATTCTTTTTGTGCGATCACTGATAATTTTTGTTTTCTTGGCTGGTCCACCAATGACACGGTCAATTGCTTCATCAATATCCGCACTACTGATTTTATCATGTTTATTACGAACGGATAAAATAGCAGCTTCATTCATAACATTTTCCAATTCAGCACCACTAAATCCTGGTGTCTTTTTCGCTACAGATTCTAAATTGACATCACTTGCTAGTGTTTTATTTCTAGAGTGTACTTTTAAGATTTCTTCTCTTCCTTTTAAGTCTGGAAGGTTTACATCAATTTGTCTATCAAAACGACCTGGACGCAACAATGCTGGGTCAAGAACATCAATTCGGTTTGTTGCTGCAAGAACAATAATACCAGAATTGTTTTCAAAACCATCCATTTCAACTAATAATTGGTTTAATGTTTGTTCTCTTTCATCATGTCCACCGCCAAGGCCTGTTCCTCTTTGACGAGCGACAGCATCAATTTCATCAATAAAGATAATACATGGAGCAGTTAAACGTGCTTTTTTGAACATATCCCGAACACGGCTTGCACCCACACCAACAAACATTTCTAAGAAATCACTACCAGAAATGTAATAAAAAGGAACACTTGCTTCTCCTGCAACGGCTTTAGCAAGTAACGTTTTACCTGTTCCAGGAGGTCCTTTTAAAATAACTCCTTTGGGAATTCTAGCTCCTGATTTTGCATATTTACGTGGATTTTTCAAATAGTCCACAATTTCTTTCATTTCTTCTTTTTCATCTTCACAACCAGCGACATCATTAAACCGAACAGTAGAGGCATCTTCTCTTCTCGCTTTTGATTTTCCAAAGTCGAAAGTAGACTTTCCTCCACCTTGCGCATTGGCAAGTTTTCCGATAATAAAGAAAGCTAATAATCCAACAATTAAAATTGGAATTAAAGACTTCAATAACTCTAACCAGAAATTCGGTTCTGTGGTATCGACAATTCCTGTCGGAAGTGTATTTTTATTTTTGAGTATTAAAAAGTCATTTGCTTCAGTTAAATACCCTTTAATTTGAGTTAATTCATTTCCACCATCATTGGCTGCGAATTCGTAACTGGCACGATAATAGTACGTAACTGATTTTTTATTTTCTGTACGTTGTACCTTATAGTCCATTAAAAACGTTGTCTTATAAGGACCAACTTGTATTTCAATTCCTTCAATATTTTCTAATCTTTCCAAATATTCGCTTTCAAGTGCTTCTTTGATTTCTACATCCACATCATCAATTGTGCCATCTTCAGGAATCACTTCTTGCAATTCTGTATTGGTAAGATAGTTTCTAATATCATTATGTGTCCAAGTGACAATTTCTCTTCTTCTACCTGACATGGTAAAAACTAATGTAATTACTAAAATAATGATTAGTAACCAAAATAATAAATATTTCCATATAGAAGATTTGCTATTTCGCTTTCCATAGATATTTGGATTGTTCATTTTGTTCATCTCCTTTTTTTATTGATAAATGTTTATATAAACATTTATTTTACTTTTTATATTCTATCACAAAATAATTATTTTGTGTCCTATTATTTGAAAAATATCGATAATATCCACTCACCAACAAAATTTTTCCCTCTTTATTTTCCACGACGGGAATCAAAATTCTTTTTTCTAAAGGAACTTTTTTATCGATAAAAAGGCGACTTATTTTCTTTGTTCCATTTTTTAGTTCAATTTTATCTGAAGGATGGTAACTTCGAATTTGAATAGGAAAATCTTTTGTTTGCAAAGCAATTCCTTGCAATTTTTCTCCTTCATAGGCTGTTTGAAAGTAAGGAGTTTGGATAAGATTTGCTTCATAAAGGGTGTAACAATAAGGACGGATAAAAGAAAGGGTTTTAAATTCTATCTTTTGGTAAGCTTTTATCATATAATAGTCCTTCTTTATTTTATGTTTTAAATTCGGTTTTTTACTCCACAGAAAATTTTTTAAATTCGACAAAATATGATGATTAATAAAAGGACGGAATTCTTCTAAAACCGCTTGATATAAAAAAATTTGTAAAAACAGATCTTCTTTTGCTTGTAAATCTGCCACACTATAACTCGTATGTGCCTTTAAGTACTCTTGTACTTCTTTTTGCGTTTCTTTTAATTTTTTTTCATCTTTTAAAGCTTGTTTATAAATTGCTTGTTTATCTTTTACTTGCAGTTGATGTCGAATTTGATTTCTTAAATAACAATCTTGATCATTGGTTTTATCTATGCCAAAGGGCAAATTGTGACAAAGGCAATAATCTAATAATTCTTTTTTTTCAAAGGAAAGTAAAGGGCGAAATACTTGCATTCCCCATAGTTTGGTTTGACTAGCAATAAAATAGGAGTCATTGACAACATTTCTAGTCTTTTTAATGAGATAGGTTTCTAATAAATCATCGAAATGATGAGCGACAAAAAGGCCATCACATTTTTCTTTTTGATAAATAGTTGCAAAAAAGCGATAGCGAAATTCCCGTGCTTTAACTTGAAACGATTGCTTTTTTTCATTCTCTTTGTAATAAGAAACAAAAAAGGGAATCTTTTTTTCAAAACAATATTGTCTTACTAATGCTTCTTCTTCATCGCTTTCTTTTCTTTTTTTATAATTGACATGGGCAACGATTAAAGTATATCCTTGATGATATAAAAGATCTAGTAAAGCCATTGAATCGGGGCCACCAGAAACCGCTACTAAGTAACGTTTTGTTTTTAAATAAGGAAAAGAAACGTTCATTTGCTTTCCTCCTTTACATCTAAAAATAATTTTTGAATGTAATCTTCTTTTAATCCAAAATTAGGATACGTCTTCATAAAATATTGTTCTGGTTCCATTTCTAAATCATTTTGCAAACACGTCTGTAAAATCATCTTAAAAGCTAATTTATCAAAACGAATCAAAGAATAAAGACGAAGGCATTCTTTGAAATGGGGAATAAAAGGTTTAAGTTTAAACATCTCATCTTGGATTTGCTGATTTTGTAAATACTTTTTCCCTTGAAAAAAAGAAACCCCTAAAGAAGCATCTAAAATATTTTTTTCAAACAAAATGGCCCCTGTTTCTTTTTGATAATAGACAATTTGTAATTCTTGCTGATATTGATGACTATAAAAATAATCTCCTAAAATGATTAAATTGACAAAAGAAACCATTGAAAAATCAATATAAATCCAAATTTTTTGAATATAGGGTAAGTACTCTTTTAATCGTATCAAGCTTTCAGGATAAGAAATCGCATCAATTTCATAAAAGAAATCTTTTTCAAGAAGTACTACATTTTCTTTTAACCATCTATCTTTATGTTTTTTTAAAAAAAGAGCATCTGTACAAAAATGAATTTGCATCCATCATTCTCCTTTCTTAAATTTTTTTTGAATTTGAACCAATCCTTTGACAAAATCACTGACAATATAGAGCCATTGGTCCACTTTTTTTACATGTACTTCAATACGCATACGAGGAAATTTTAAAACAATTGAAGTAGAAATTTGATTGGCTAATTCAAAAATATCCACCCCTACTCCTCGATAATTAGAAAATGTTTCGGATAATTGTAACACCAATTCTTGCTTTGATTCGCGATAATTTTCAATAATTCCTTCTTGTTCAATAATATCGATGACTTTTTTTTCAAAAAGCAAGCGAATTGATTCTGGTAATTGCCCTGTTTTATCAATCACTTCTTCTTTTAATTGATTTAAATTTTCTAATCGGTCAACTTTGTCAATTTGTCGATACAATTCAATTTTTTCATAATCATTATTGAAAAATCCTTGAGGAATATAAGCATCAATTTGTAATGTGGTTTTAGGCTTGATTTCTTTTTTAGGCGCAACCGTCCCATTTTTTTGTTCTTCAATGGCCTCATGTAATAAATCAATATACATATCCATGCCTACACTTTCAATAAACCCTGATTGTTCCGCTCCTAATAAATCACCGGCACCTCTAGTGATTAAATCACGCATGGCGACTTTGTATCCACTTCCAAGTTGTGTAAATTCTTTAATCGTTATCAATCTTTTTTGAGCAATTTCAGATAGATTTTTTTGTGATTTATAAAACAAATAGGCGTAGGCTAAACGATCACTTCTCCCGACTCTTCCCCGAATTTGATACAATTGTGAAAGACCAAAGTGATCTGCATTTTCAACAATTATGGTGTTGACATTGGGAATATCTATTCCATTTTCTATAACCGTTGTACAACATAAAATATTCGTTTTTCCCATTACAAACTCTTCCATGATATCTTCGATTTCTTCTGCGGGTAGCTGACCATGAACAATAGAAATCTTCGCATTTCGAATCATTTTATTTAATTTGCTTGCAATTTTTGGCAACTCTTCAATGCGGTTATGTAAATAATACACTTGTCCCCCACGCGCTAATTCTCTTTCAATGATTTCTTTGATGACGTAATCATTTTTTTCCAAGACAAATGTTTGGACAGGCATTCGATTTTCAATAGGAGTGGTAATGGTTGAAAATCCTCTCACTCCAGTAAGAGCCATTTGTAACGTTCTAGGAATTGGCGTAGCTGATAGGGTTAAAACATCGACATTAGTTTTTAATTCTTTAATTTTTTCTTTGTGTTCTACGCCAAATTTATGTTCTTCATCGACGACTAAGAATCCTAAATCTGCAAAGCAAACGTCATTAGATAATAAGCGATGCGTTCCAATGACAAAATCAATTTCATGTTCTTTTAATTTTTTTAAAATTTGTTGTTGTTCTTTTTCTGATACCATGCGACTTAATAAAGCAATGCGCACTCCATAATTTTTAAATCGTTCTAATGCCGTGAGGTAATGTTGTCTTGCAAGTAGTGTCGTTGGACATAATAAAGCGACTTGTTTTCCTGAATTAATGGCTTTAAAAACAGCTCGGAAAGCCACTTCTGTTTTTCCAAAGCCGACATCTCCACATAAAAGACGATCCATGATAATTGGTTTTTCCATATCTGCTTTGATTTCTTGCAAAGCATTTTTTTGGTCTATTGTCAATTCATAACCAAAATCTTGTTCAAAAGATTGACTTAAAAAATCGTCTTTAGCAAAAGCAAATCCTGCTTTTTGAGAACGCAAACTGTAGAGTTGAATTAGTTTTTCTGCAATATCTTTAATGCGATCTTTGACTTTTGATTTTGTCTTTTCCCATTCTTTTGAACCTAATTTATGAATTTTAGGAACTGCACCATCTTTAGAAACATATTTTCGAATGAGTTTAAATTGTTCTAAAGCAATATAGACAACATCCTTATTTTTATATTCGATTTTTAAATAATCTTTATGAATCCCATTGGTTTGAAGTGTATTAATTCCCCGATAAATTCCTATACCATGGTGTTCATGAACAACATAATCTCCTTCTTTTAATTCTTCTAAACTATCAATCGTTATCGCATTTTTAAAACGAGAAAAAGGTCCACGAAGACGTGTTTGGCGCGTAAAGATTTCATTTTCACCCAATATGACTAAAGGATAAGGAATTAAATCTAACCCTATATGCCAATCTTGGGTAGAAAGATAAATCCCTGGTTTTAAAGTACTTTCTATTTCTTTTATTTCCTGAAAGGGAATATTTTTTTCTAATAAATAAGTTTTTAATGAATCATAATGGATTGAATTTTCTAAACCAATATAAATTGTTTTATTCAAGGCTAGCCAATCTTGAAAAGCTTGTTCTAATAATTGGTAATTAAAATGAAAAGACTCTACTTTTAAAAACTCAAACTTCAAAGGAAAACTTGGTTGTAGGCCAATTTCAATATCATAAAAGTTTATTTCATTTAAAATAGTCGTCAATGGATATAATAAAGTAGAATGATTTAATGATAATCCCTTTTCAAACATATCCACCATCGTTTCATGCATTTCGTTTTCAATAAATTGCGCAGTTTCATGCACATGGTCCCGATTACAGATGTACCACGTTGCTTCTTTTACATAAGTGGGAAAAGATTCATAGCAATTAAAATAAGCATAATATTTATATAACGATTCATCAAAATTTTTATTTCTTAATTTTGCTAAATCTTCTTTTACTTTTTCTTCTAAAGTTAAATTGAAAGAACATTGTAAAAGTTGTTGTTCTAATGTCTTTTCTATTTTTTGTAAACCAAGTTCAAAAGAGGATTCCTTTACTAAAAACTCAGTTGCAGGCAGTATAGAACAACTTGTAAGTACTTTTGTTGTTCGTTGGGTTGTAGGATCAAAAAAGCGAATACTTTCTATTTCATCATCAAAAAATTCAATTCTTATCGGTTGAGCATATTGAATACTAAAAATATCTATGACTCCCCCACGAGAAGAAAATTCAAAAGTTTGTGTGACTTGTAATACCGATTTGTAACCCAAATAGATTAACTGTTGCAATAATTCTTTTTTTGTTTGTTTTTTTCCCACCTCAAAAGTTAAAATTTGTTGTAAAAACAAATCTTTTTTTGGGACTAAACGTTGAATCGCCATCGTATGAGTAACGACAACAATGGGCTTTTTTAAAATCAATTGTCCTAAAACATATAATCGAGTAGCTTCCATTTCTGGAGAAGTGGCAAGAGTTGTGAATTTTGTCACTTCATCAACCGCATATAATTGACAATTTTCTTTTAACAATAAAGATAGTTGATTATAAAGTTGCTGAGCCCCTAATAAATTGTCTTTAATAATGACAATGGTTTGTGGTTGATTTAAATATTTTAAGGCAATCAAAAAAGCAAAGGAAGAATCATGATAAAAACAAGCTTCCTTTAATTCAATTGCCTGTTGATTCAATTGGGGAACTTTTTTAAAAAACGCGAGCATTTCATTCATACGTGTTTTCAGCTCCATTGAAGCGATTCATAGCCATATCAAATTGATTCATTATAAATAAATCCACTGCTTGATTAACTTTTTCAAAGGTTAAAGCAAGCTGATTGAGTTCTTTTTTAGAAAAGTCAGATAACACATAATTCACAAAATTTTCAGTTGTAGGACGATCGATTCCAATACGAATTCGGCAAAATTCATTACTAGAAACATGCAATAAAATATTTTTTATCCCATTGTGTCCACCAGCATTCCCTTTTTTGCGTAACCTTAAAGTTGCAAAAGGTAAATCCATATCATCATAAATGACCAGAATATCTTGTAACGCAATGTGAAAAAAGCGCATGATTTGACTCAATGGTTCTCCTGATAAATTCATATAGGTAAGTGGTTTAAATAACAATACTTTTTCATTTTGAAAGTCAAATTGAGCATATTCACCATCAAATTTCTTTTTAAATTGACATCCTTTTAATGCTGCATATTGGTCTATAAACAAAAAACCCACATTGTGGTGTGTATATTGATATTGTTTTCCCGGATTACCAAGTCCTACAATTAATTTCATGAAAATCACCGGATTTATTATAGCATTTTCTCACTTAATTATAAATAAATTTATCATTATCAGCATTAAATGGAGCAAAAAACATTTTTTAAAAATAATATTTTTATCGTTTTTATCGGCAGATTTGTAATCGCTTAACAAATTTTGATATTTTTTTCGCTTTTTATTAAAAAAACATTGAATTTTTATTGAAAATCTAGTATATTATTTATAAGAGGTGAGATTGATATGAAAAAACGTGTTGTATTATTTACGATTTTTTCGATTATTTTTGGATTAGCTGGAATCTTTTTCTCTTTTGTGATGGTTGCTGAAGGAGTTTCTGGCAAATTACTTGGTGGAACATTTTTAGAACCTATTCACACTTGGTATTACAGTGATGGCGTACAAAAATTCATATCTTATTTAGATTTAGGACCTGTATTTTATATTGCTGTATTTGCTGTATTAATTATTTCTGTTTTGGCTTTAATCTTCTTAAGAGTTAAACCAGTTAATGATCAAACAATGCCACCGATTAATGTAAAGCAAACTGCTTATGCTATTGATTATAGCAAAGATGCAATTGTGCCTAGCATGGTTGTTGTCAATGAAGAAGTAGAAAAGGATGGTGAATAAAATGAGATCAAAAAGTAAAGCTGCTAAAGTATTAGACATTTTATTTATCATTGATGCCATTGCCATTATTTATTATGCTACTACTTTCCCTATTGATCGTTTTGATGTGTTAAGCATTGTTGTCATGGCAGTCTTAATTGTTGCTTTATTCGCTTTTGCTGTCTTTTCCTTCATTGCAAAAGCAAATTTGAGAAAGAAAGAATTGCTTTCTTATGTTCCTTTAAGAAACATTCAAATTGAAAAAGGAAAAGAAGTTGTTTTAGTAAAAGATGGCGTCGCTCTTTATCCAGAAACAGATGAAGACATTGAAATTAAAGATATTGATCCTTCTTTTGCTAAGGAACCTGAAGCTAATGTTTTACCTAGTCCAAAAATTGATGTTGCTTTAATTCATATTGACCAAGTAGATAAAGAAAAAGTGGTTGTTCGTGTTTTCAAATCTCCTGTGGCATTAATTGATGTTGCACATCATATCAATAAATAAAAAGTTGACACGAAGTCAACTTTTTATTTTACAAATTATTTTTCTTTTCAATCGTTTTACGTTTAGATTTCAAAGAATGAATTAACGAAACGACTTCATTATTGGGAATGATATCTTCATGATACCATCCCAATTGTTGAATAAGCGTAAGCATTCCTCGATAATCTTCAATGAGTTCATACGCCACTTCTTCAATTTTATTAAAATTTTGCTCACTAGAAACTTCTGCCATAAAATAAAAATAAAGAACTAATAAATCATGTGCTGTTTGTTTGCAATCATATAAAATATCATAATCATTAAATTCCTCTTTGTGATTGATAGGTGTCTTGCTCAATGTTTTTTTATTCATTATCTTGCACCTCCAAAATCGATAAGAGTTGTTCAAATTGTTCTAAACAATTTTTACTTAATTCTTCTAATTTTGAACTGATGACTTCTTCATGGGCTTGATTTTTATAGAGTTGAATCTTTTTATAAAAAAGTAACGTTAATTCAAGAATTTCTTTTGCATATTTAAAATCGGTAACCGAAACTTGATTTTTTAAATTATTCATATTCTTCTCCTTTAGTATCAGTATCATTATGCCCTTTATTTTGTAAAAATATACGGCTAAAGAAGGGTAAAATATTAAAAAAAATATAGGAATCTATCCTATATTTTTATTGATTTTTATCATCTTGAGATTCTTCATTTTTATCATTTTCTTGTATGGGTTCTGAAACTTGGGCATTCACATACGTACTTTTTACTCCTTTTATTTTAAATCTAGAAGGGTAAATCTTACTTGACAAAAATTGAATAAAATTATCAATTGTTCCAGTTTGAATGGTACGCTTTGGAATAATAATGACCGTTTGGCGATCCAAAGCCATCATAATTAAATTTTTAGTTGAAGTCACTTCATAAAAATTATTGTAGTGCAAAGTGAACACTTTTTGAGGTTCTTTTTTTTCTTCTTCCTCTTCCGTTTCAAATTCTTCTTCAGTTTCTGTTTGCGTAGAAGTTTCTATGTCTTCCTTAGATTCTACTACTTCTTCATTTTGTGTATCTTGCTTTTCTACTTGTTCGTCTTTTTCTTCTGCTTCTACTGGTTCAATAGGAGGTAAAGGTTCGGTTTTATTTTCATAAATGATTTTGTCTTCTTCAAAAGTTAAAAACAAATGCACATTTTTAACTTCATTTTCTCTTAATCGCAATTGTCTTTTTAATAAAGGAATGTATAGTAAATTAGATAGGGGTAAGATAACTGCTGCAACTAATGCAAATATAGGGATAAAGTTTCCTTTAGTTGCATCTGTTTTGTCCACCCACCAAATCACTGCAATCGCCACAAAAATTAAAATAAAAATAATGTTTCGCACAATTTTTCTCGTAATCAAAACATCTTTATAATACTCCATATACTCTTCATTTGTGTAATCAATGTCAAAAGTAAACATTCGCATCTCTCCTTCGTGATTATTTTTATTATACCATACTTTTATTTAAAAAAAATATTTATTTTTTTTAATTTTAATATTATTTCATGGCTTTCCTTACACTTTTAATCAAAAATTATCTTTTTTTTGTTGAGAACTGAGATTTTTTAACCTATAATATAAGTATAAATACAAAGGGAGGAAACAACTATGGATTTAAAAGGAAGTAGAACAGAAGCGAATTTAGCCGTTGCATTTGCTGGTGAATCTCAAGCAAGAAATAAATATACTTATTTTGCTTCTAAAGCCAAAAAGGAAGGATATCAACAAATCGCTGCTATTTTTGAAGAAACCGCAGCCAATGAAAAAGAACACGCAAAAATTTGGTTTAAATATTTATGTGGTGGCGAAATCCCTTCAACAATGGAATGCTTAAAAATCGCTGCAGCTGGAGAACATGAAGAATGGACCGAAATGTATGCTGAATTTGAAAAAGTAGCCAAAGAAGAAGGTTTTGATAAATTAGCTTACCTTTTCAATGCTGTTGCAAAAATTGAAAAAACACATGAAGAAAGATATTTAAAATTATTAGAAAATGTCAATACTGGAACCGTATTTGAAAAAGAATCTCCAGTAGTTTGGGTGTGCAGAAATTGTGGTCATGTCCACATTGGTAAACAAGCTCCTACGATTTGCCCTGTTTGCAGCCATGACAAAGCTTACTTTGAATTAAAAGCAAATAATTATTAATAAAAAAAGAACTTGGGTTATCTCAAGTTCTTTTTTATTTCAATCGATCTTCTTTTAACAATTCATAAGTCTTTTTTTCTACTTTGATTTGATCAAAATGAAGAATAGGAATTTCTTTTTTGGGTACATTTTCGATATTATATCGTACATCATCTTGTTTCGCCCAATGTCGTAATAAGTAAATAATAGCCACAATAAGTCCAATCAACGCTCCAAATAAAATTCCATTATTAAATAAATCTTGAATAAAATTGATATGAATGGAGCGGGCTAAATTGCTTAAAGCGTTATCTAATATTAAACCAACTAAAGCACCACAACCAATTATCAATAAAGAAATAAAAAATGAAAACAAAAGGTTTAACCGATATTCATATATCGCTTTCCAACTTTGGGGTGCTCTGCAATGACTGCATAAATGGTCATGTATCATATGATAATTGTTTTTAGAAATACTTTTTTGTAAAACTTCTATTTCATTTTGAATTTCATTATCAAACTGTTGATACGTCTTTTCTTCCACTTCTTTTGGCAAAGGCAAATCAATCCATTCATTATCCTTTGTTTTTTCAGTCATTACCGTATAATTGCAGTGTTTTCGAATCTTATATTCATTGAAGGTTTTTTCTTGGCATTTTTCGCAAACAAATTCATAGGGAATGGAGACAACTTCTTCAATAGTATAGGTTTTGGTTCTATAAGCGGCCGAATGGACCTTTTTTTTCTTGACCTTTACCATTCTTCATTCCTCCACTATTTTTTCTTCGTGTTTTTCGTTGCTTTTTTTTCTGCAGAAACACTTTTTTTCGTTTCTTTTGCTTTCGTTGCTTTCGTGTCCTTAATTGGTTCTTCTTTTCCTTTTTTCTCTTCTTTCACTTTCTTAACAACTGGTTTTTCTTCTTTTACTTTTTTATTTGTTTTTTCTTCTTCTTTTTTAAAGGAAGCTGCCGAACGAATTGAACCTTTTTTTCCATGAAGATAAACTGTAGAATTTTTGTTTTCTGCGAATTCTTTTGCTATTTTAAACGCTTCTTCTTGCGTCTTAGTGCGCCGAATAACTTTACTTCCTCCTCCAAGAACGACTTGCCAACCACCATCTGGATGTTTAGTCACATGGTATTTCCCCGTGTTTGTCTTTTCCTTTTTTTCCATACTTCTTTACTCCTTTTATTTTTTTAAACATTCACAATACACTTTTTTGTATTGAAGAGCGGATGCATGCCAAGAAAAATCACAATCCATCGCTTGATCAATTATTTGGCAAAACACCTCTTTATTATAGTATAAACCAATTGCACGATAAATGGTATAAATAAAATCATTTAAGTTATAATAAGTGAAAGAAAAACCATTTCCTTCTTGTTTTATTTCATCATAAGATGAAATCGTATCTTTTAAGCCACCCACTTCTCGAACAATCGGTAAGGTTCCATATCGTAAGCAAATCATTTGTGCTAACCCACAAGGTTCAAAAATACTAGGCATTAAAAACAAATCGCTTGATGCATAAATCTTATGCGCTAAAGTATTATCAAATTTTAAAACTGCTTTGAATTTTGTCGGATATTGATTCATCAAATCTAATAAAGCCTGTTCATATTGTTTGTCTCCACTTCCTAAGCAAACAACGTTTATATCTTCTTTTAAAATTTGATGAAGCGCACCTAGTATTAAATCAATCCCTTTTTGGGTTGCTAAGCGTGTAACAATTCCAATCAAAGGGGGATTGAGATCTTCATTCAATTGCATTTCTTGTAATAATTTCTTTTTATTTAATGGTTTTATTTGGCGATAAGACTCTTTTGTATATTTATAATATATTTCATTATCGACTTCAGGACTATAGCGTTTCACATCAATGCCATTTAAAATTCCCACTAATTTATCTTTATATTGGTATAATAAATGATTTAATCCCTCTCCATATTTTTGTGTTTGTATCTCTTCTTTATAAGAAGGACTGACTGTCGTGATTTGATGTGCATAACGAATTCCCCAAGCCATGAAATTAGCTAAATAACCATCATAATAATCATCAGACAAAGGAAGCATATCCTTGACATGTTGTGCATCAAATTTTCCTTGATATTGTAAGTTATGAATCGTATAAACAATTTTAATATTTTGATAAAAAGGTAGATGACGATACCGATAATCAAATAAAGCGGCAATCGCTCCCGTATGCCAATCATGTAAATGTAAAATGTCGGGTTGATAATTTAAAAAAGCTAATAAGTCAAAGGCACCATAACTTAGAAAACTAAATCGTTCTAAATCCATCTCATCGTAAAGATGATCACTGCCAAAGTAAAATTCATTATCTAAAAAATAATAGGTCACCCCTTCTTTTTTTAAAGAAAAAATTCCACAATATTGATGTCTCCAATTGACATCAATATAAATATAACCCAAATACTTCATCTTTTCTTTATAAACTTCAGGAATGATTTGATAACGAGGCATGACCACTCGAACATCAATATCTTGTTGTTTTAAAGCTTGAGGTAAGGCTCCTAAAACATCACCCAGTCCTCCTGTTTTTGCAAAAGGTTCGGCTTCACTGGTCACCATGAGTACTTTGATCTTTTTCATTGCGTCAACCTCCTTGCTTTTTATAAAATCACTTTTTCTTTTGGTACAACGATAGGAAAATCTTTTGTTCCAATTAAAGTTTTTCCTTCATTGATTAAAACTAATTTATCGGTTATTACATTTTCTAAATGACAATTTGCTAATATTTCAGATTGTTGTAAAATAATACAATTTTTTAATACTGCTCCTTTTTTTACTTTTACTCCACGGAAAAGAATACAATTTTCTACCGTTCCATCAATGACACATCCATCAGCGATAAAACTATTTTTAACCTTTGCATTTTTTAAATAAGTCGTCGGAATTGTATCTTTGACTTTTGTGTAAATGGTATTATCGGCTTGAAAAAGTTTTTCTCTAGCTTCTTGTTTTAAAATTTCCATATTGACACGATAAAAATCTCCAATATCCGCTATGCGTTGCATATAAGAGGTAATTTGATAAGATTGTATATTTAATCGTCCAATATTACGTGAAATTAAATTCATTAAATATCCTTTTTTCCCTCTAGAAAAAGAGTTTTCAATGATTTGAATTAAACGAATTCGGTCAATAATGTATACTCCAATACAACGTTTATCAGATTCATTGTAATTAGCATTGATTTCAATATCAATCACTGCACCTTCTTTATCTGTATAAATAAACGAATCATTTTCTTTCATTTGATTGAATGAATTCATTTTTTCATATAACACTGTGATATCTGCTTTTGTCTCTAAATGATGGGCAAAAGCCTTTGTAAAGGTGGCATTGATGACAAGATTACTTTCACTTAAAATGACATATTGTTGAGAAGAGTGTTTTAAATAAGAAAGTAAACTATATAAAATATCGATGCGACTATCATGTCCAGCACTATCTGGGCTGCTATAAGGTGGAAAAAGATATAAACCATATTTTTTACGGCTTAAATTCCAAGCCTTTCCACTTCCTAAATGGTCCATTAATGAATGATAATTGTTTTGGGTAACGACGGCAATATTGATAATACCACTATTTACCATATCAGATAAAACAAAGTCAATACAGCGATAACGACCAGCGACAGGAATAGCTGCTAATGGGCGGCGATTTGTCAGTTCTCCAATTTTAGTATGTTGATCATCTGCAAAAATAATCCCTAAAACATCTTTCATTATCGTTGTCCCTCCTTTGCTTTAATCGAAGAATTAATCATCGACAATTTTCCAATTTTAACATTTTTATTTATTTTTACCTTAGGCGCAATTAAAGAAAGATCTTGGGAACAAATTCTTGTTGAAACATATTCTGGTGTTTCTATTCCTTCTTCATTAATTGAAACATCATTTTCTATTACACAATCATTGCTAATAATGGCTTTTTTGATGTATACATTTTCTCCAATAATCGTATTATTCATGATAATGCTGTCAATAACTTGACTATTTTTACCAATTTTAACCCCACTAAATAAAATAGAATGTTCTACTTCTCCTTCAATCTCACACCCTTCTGTGACTAATGATTGTTTTATTACTCCCGATTTAGCAATATAATGGGGTGGTAAAGCACTTGAACGAGCCATAATGGGCCATGTAGCATCATCTAAATTAAATTCATTATCTTCTTCTAATAAATCCATGTTGGCTTCCCATAAACTACTAATGGTGCCCACATCTTTCCAATATCCTTTAAAAGGATAACCATAAAGTCGCATTCCCTTTTTTAAAATAGAGGGAATGACATCTTTTCCAAAATCGTTTGATGACTGAGGATTGTTTTCATCTAAAATCAATTCTTCTTTTAACACTTTCCAATTAAAGATATAAATTCCCATAGAAGCTTGATTACTTTTAGGATGTTTAGGTTTTTCATCAAATTGTAATACTTTTCCTTCTTCATCATAAGTTAAAATCCCAAAACGGCTTGCTTCTTCTAAGGGAACGGTTATAGTTGAAATGGTCACATCAGCATTCTTTTTAATATGGTATTGTAACATTTTTGAATAATCCATTTTATAAATGTGATCTCCTGATAAAATTAATACATATTCAGGATCAAAACCATCAATAAATTCAATATTTTGATAAATGGCATTCGCGGTTCCTTTATACCATTCCCCTTTTTCTGCTTTCATATAAGGAGGTAAAACAAACACCCCACCATTACTGACATCTAAATCCCAAGGTTGACCATTGCCAATATACGTATTTAACTCTAAAGGTTGATATTGTGTTAAAACCCCAACTGTATTAATTCCTGAATTAGAACAATTTGACAATGTAAAATCAATAATGCGATATTTGGCGCCAAAAGGAACGGCTGGTTTGGCTATTTTTTTAGTTAAGGCACCCAATCGACTTCCCTGTCCTCCTGCCAAAATCATGGCAACACATTCTTTTTTATACATAAGATTCTCCTTTTTTAATTGATATGACTACTACTATTAATATCATAGCATAAATATTTTGTAAAAAAAAATATTTCATTCATTTTTTTTTAGAATTGTTTTTAAATTTTAAATCAATTATAATGGTATAGGAAAAAGGTGATAAAATGTTGAAAATTGCAATTTTAGGAGTCGGAAGTAGAGGAGCTACGACTTATGGGGATTATTTAAATACATTAAAAGATAAAGTACAAATCACAGCCATTTGTGATATCGATGAAAAAAAATTAGCCTATTATCAAAATAAATATCATTTAGATGCTTCCTGCTGTTATTCCAATTCAAAGGATTTTTTTAAAGCGGGAAAATTAGCAGATCTTTTAATCATTGCAACTTTAGATCAACAACATTATGAACACGCTATGGCTGCTTTATCCTTAAATTATCATTTGTTATTAGAAAAGCCTATTTCTCCTTCTATTGAAGAATGCATAGAAATTGAAAAAAAAGCTTTAGAAAAAAATCGGATTGTTGTCATCTGTCACGTTTTACGTTATACTGCTTTTTATCGTAAAATTAAAGAAATTATTGATTCTTCACAATTAGGAGAAATCGTCAATATCAATAGCGTTGAAAATGTAGGATATTGGCATCAAGCACATAGTTTTGTAAGAGGAAATTGGCGTAATTCAAAAGAAACTGCACCAATGATTTTAGCAAAATGCTGTCATGATGCAGATTTATTAAATTGGCTCATTGGTAAAAAACCACTTTTTGTTTCTTCTTATGGTTCTTTACGCTATTTTAAAAAAGAAAACGCACCAAAAGGAAGTGCTACTCGTTGTATTGATTGTAAAGTTGCTTCCCAATGTCCTTATGATGCGGTTCGTTATTATGTAGATAATGCAAAAAAACAAAAAGTATTGGGTTGGCCCTATGATGTTGTCGTTTTAGATCCTACACCAGAAAAGTTATTGGAAGCTTTAAAGACAAGCCCTTATGGACAATGTGTTTTTGCTTGTGATAATGATGTGGTCGATCATCAAGTGATGAATATTCAATATGAAGACCAAATCACTGTCACTCATACGATGTGTGCTTTTTCAAATGATTGTTATCGTACCTTGCGAATTTATGGAACAAAAGGGGATTTAATTGCAAACGGATTGACCAACCAAATCATTGTCCACCCTTTTATTAGTGGAGAAGAAATCATCATTGATGCAACGACTTTAACAGATGATCTCAGTGGTCATTTAGGTGGAGATCGCGTCATGCTCAACGAACTAATTAACCTTTTAGAAAATCAAGAAAGTAAAATCGATTCCAGCATAGAAAAATCTGTAATGAGTCATTTGGTTTGTATGGCTGCAGAAGAATCTAGAATTCATAAAGGACAATCCATTTCAATTGAAACCTTTAAAAAACAACATTCAAAATAAAAGCGATATTTTAATTTTCTTTTATCTATATTTAAAAAAAGTAACAATTCGTCGATAAAGTTACTTTTTTTATTTTAAAAGTTGCTTAACATTTATTATACTTGAAATTATTATAATTTTGGTTATAACATTAACAAGAGAGTATAGGAGGAATAAAAATGCAAAAATTCATCAATCGTACAAAAGAGTTAGAAACATTAGAAAAACAATATATTTCAAACTTATTGACAAAATTTAAAGCAAAAGCCATCGTTTTTTAAGCGATGGCTTTTATCATATTTAAAATAAGACTAAAAAAATGAATTTTTGTTTTCTTTTTCACTTCATCTTTTTTTGAATGGCTTCATTGACAATTTTTGGAACATAGGGAGAAGGGTCTCCTTTAAAAGATACCACTTCTTTTACTGTACTACTGCTTGTAAAAATATTTTCTAATTCAGCACATAAAAAGATTGTATCAATTTGTTTATTTGAAAGACGATAATTATAAGTAAACAATTGGTGCTCTTTTTCAAAATCACTCATCGTCCGTAACCCTCTTACAATCGTAGAAGCATTTTTTGATTTTGCATATTCATAGATAAATCCAGAAAAAGAATCAATCGTAACATTTTTAATATCCAATTCATGAATACATTGTCGAAGCAATTCTACCCTTTCTTCAATACTAAACAAGGGACTTTTTTCAAAATTTTTAGAAACGACAATATAAACATGATCAAAAAGTTTAACGGCTCTTTTGATAATATCGATATGCCCATTGGTAACAGGATCAAAACTTCCTGGATAAATTGCAATATTTTTCATTTTTTTCACATCCTTTAAGATTATAATTCATCACTATAAAAATGTCCATAGGTAGCATCTTTAAGGGCAAAATTTTCTTGTTGATGATGCATTTTAGCAAAATATAATTCTAAAACTTTTTGAACCTCTTGTTGACTTTCTACACTAAAATCAAGACGCAAGGTATCCACTCCCATATCATATAAATCATCAATTTCATCGATAAGATGAACGACTTTACTATTATAAATCGTTAAATTACACTGTTCATCACAAAGGATTGGAAAAACATAATTCATACGATCAACAATTGCATACTGATGACTTTTACATAGCCCACAATGTTTTTCCTTCATACCAAAATTTTTAGCAATCAAACAATGTTTCATCACCATGTTTTGTAATCTTCCATAAACTAAAAATTCAAATTGTGGGAGTTGATGATATTTTTCTTTCACAGCACTTAATAATTCTTTTAATTTATTTTTAGAAAGTTCGGGAGACAATCCGATATGCTGAATCCCATTTTTCAAACAAAAATCAACTGTTAAAGAATTCGTGACATTACAATAAATATCAGATAACCAAGTTTGTTTTGAATAAGCCTTTAAACACGATAACTGGTGAATTAAAACTTGTTTTTTTTCTGCGGGTATAGAAACATCTATACGATTTGTACAATAAATGATTTGAGGCAAAATCTTTTTTGCCTGGTTAAAAGTCTTTCTATCATCATAATACACATAATCAATTTTATAAGGTAAAAGGGCTTCAAGTTGGCTAAGATTTTTGACTTTAACGGCAATTTTTAAAGATTTATCAATCTTTCTATTCATCCAGTCCATTGAATCTTTTTCTATTTTTATATCTTGTAAATCACGATGATTAAAATTAGCTCGGCAAAGATTTAATTTTTCAATAGCCTCTCTCCTTATTTGATTTAATTCTTTAATGGGAATATAAAGTTGTTTTTCTATTTGACATTCAAAATGTTGACATTCATAAATTGTATTTTTAAATTTTGTCAATTGTTCTTTTATTTTTTCTTCAGTTAAAAAATCGGTTTGCGATTTTAAAGGAAGATATGTACTTTCAATGGTCAAAGTGTGATGAAGATTATCCTTTATTATTAATTTCATGGGTTGGTTGTATTGTGCTAAAAAGAACAACTGAATCGGTATTTTTTTAGTTTGTTGATTTTGCAATTCAATTGCTTCTACTTTTTTATTTTCTAAACATTGATATACATCTGCTTGATTTTGAATAAAAGAATGAACTTCTAATTCTATAATTTCATTAGGATAGGCTTTTTTTACATAATGGTCTTTTACTTTCATCTTTGAAAGGTAAAAACTGACATCTTCTTTTTGTAAAATAACGATTTTATCTTTTTGCGATACTGGTTTAGTTAATTGAATTTTAATTTTGTGAGCATATGATGCAATGACTTTTCCAATTTTTTGCCCGATGTGATTAGGACGAAAAGTTGAAGTTAACTGGTCATTGCTTTCATTTAAAAGATATCCTTTTGTAAAAGAACGAGTAAATAAATTTTGTAAAAGAATAGAAGTATCTTTTTGATTAAGCGTTTTTTTATGTTTTAATGCATAATTAATAGAATCAGCAAATGCTTTAGTTACTGCACCCACATATAACGCGCTTTTCATTCTCCCTTCTATTTTAAAAGATTTCACTCCACTTTCAATCAAATCATAAACCGAATCCAAAGTGTTTAAATCTTTCATACTCAAAAGATATTTTTTTTCACTTTTGGGCTTTTTATCTTCAAAAAGAGTGTATTCCATGCGACAAGGTTGAGCACATTTTCCTCGATTTCCACTTCTTTTTCCAATAATAGAACTGTGTAAACAAGTTCCTGAATAACTAACACATAAAGACCCAAAGACAAAAATTTCAACCTCAATGCCGACTTGTTGAACAATTTCTTTTACTACTGAAAGTGGCGTTTCTCGCGCTAAAATAATGCGTTGAACACCCATTTGTTTCAAAAATTGTGCTTGCAATACACTATTTATATTTTGTTGGGTAGAAACGTGAATTTTAATCTTTGGGTAACGATGCAACACCATATCAAGAAGTCCCATATCTTGAATAATAAAAGCATCCGCATCATTGCAATATAAAAAGTCAAGATATTCAATAAAAGAAGGAAGTTCATCTTCAAAAATTAAAGTATTGACCGCAATATAAACTAAGACCTCATTTTGATGAGCATATTGAATCATCCATTTGATTTCTTCATTACTAAAATTGGTGGCAAACGCGCGTGCGCTGAATTGTTTGCCTCCTAAATATATCGCATTGGCTCCATTATTAATGGCTGCATAAAAAGAATCCATATCTCCAACAGGTGCTAAAAGTTCAATTTTATTCATAAAAGTCTTCCTTCCCTTTTTTATTTTAGCAAAATTTGTTGTTTTTTGAAACCATTTTAAAGAAATTAAAAATTCATTTTTTTATAAAAAAAATGTAAT